>Ga0163227_100003_pt1 | contig 240197 bp, 183 predicted proteins | sample MSEWel2016_09_14_2_FD_113148 | JGI IMG/M metagenome (GOLD analysis project Ga0163227, IMG submission 113148) | Subsurface microbial communities from deep shales in West Virginia, USA - MSEEL Well Study Marcellus 5H_2016_09_14 ...
ATCCCGCGCGGCAAGCGCGTGCTGGTGGATGTGTCGACCCCCACGGATGTGCTCGACCAATACAAGGAGCTGCCCTTCGACGCCTACCAGCTGCACTTCGATCTGGAGGTCGCGATCGCGACCGTCGCCGCGTGGTCTGGACTGGTGGGGGCGGAGCGCCTGTGGCTGGCCCCGCGCGTGCCGCCGGAGGAAGACTACTTTCCGCAGATTACGATGGAGTTTGCCCATACGATCGTGCTCGACGCCTACAGCAAGAGCGCCTACGGCGGCACTGGACGAACGGGTGACTGGCAGCGCTTCCTCGACTGGAGCACGCTCTACCAGCACAAGCGCTGGATTCTCGCCGGCGGGTTGAACCCGGACAACATCGGCGATGCCCTGCGCGCGACCCAGGCCGAGATGGTAGACGTCAATAGCGGGGTGGAAAGCGAACCGGGCAAGAAAGACCCGGAAAAGCTGCGGGCGTTCTTCCGCGCCGTGCGCGAGGCGGCCTCCGAGTTGCCCCAATAGCGGTACGGTATCCATGATCGGCGGTTGGCAAGGCAAGGCGGTCCTATGGCTCGAATGGGCCGTGCTGTTTGTGTTGCTGCCGGTGATCGCCTGGCTGGACCTGATCCACGCGAGCAAGTTTCTGATCTTTGCCGTTCCCTTTGTCTACACGCTGATCGTGGCGCGGCTGACGCGTTTGTCACCCCCGCCGGAGCGCCCGCAACCGCCGCGTTTCCGCCAGGTCTGGCTCTTGCGTCTGGCGCTTTGCGCACCGGCGATCACCTTGCTCACGTGGTGGCTGATGCCGGAGAGCTTCCTTGGTTTTCCCCGTTCGAGCTTCGACTGGTGGCTGGTGGTGATGGCGCTCTACCCGTTTCTCTCTGCGCTACCACAGGAGTTTATGTATCGGCGGTTCTACTTCGCCCGCTATGAGCGTATTTTCGGGAGTGGGCCCGTCCTGTTCTGGAGCAGCGTGCTCGCCTTCAGCGGGCTGCATCTGATGTACGACCACTGGATGAGCCTGTTGCTGACGCTGATCGCCGGGTATTTCTTCACGCAGACCTACCAGCGCACGGGCCGTCTGCTGGATGCCTGGTGGGAGCACGCGCTCTACGGCAACCTGGTTTTCACGGTCGGCCTGGGGCGCTACTTCTACGAAGCCGTCACGCGCTAAAAGTCTGCGCCAAAGGTGAGGTTGATGATCTGCTTGTCGGTCTCGACCACGCCGTCGACCGCTTGATCGTATTGAAAATCGTAGCGGATTTTCATGTTCAGGTAGGCTGCCAGGCGGTTTTCGAGGCTGGCCTGAAAGTCGAACGAGTAGTCTTCCGGGTTGGAGATGTTGGAGCGAAACGTTGCGCTCTCCTTGAACTTCAAGCGGCTGCTGATCTGGTATTCGAGGTACTGGAAGAGCGTGCCGAGAAACTGGTCCTCGGTCGGCAGCGTCTCGTAATCACGCCGCTGATAACCGAGCGAAGGCGTGACGGAGGCCTTCCACTGCTCGGAATCCAGCCAGCGGTAACCCACCCCGACGTTCTGCTGATATTCACCCTGGATGCCCGCGATTTCGTCAGACTTGTAGTCGGTGCGGCTCTGGAAGAAGAGACGGTCCGAAATGTCGTGCCGGTAGCGGAAATAGGACTGCCGCTGGTTTTCCGTCACGTTCTTTTCCCCGCTCTCGGGATGGTCTTCGCTGTAGCGATACTGCCCGTAGAGGGTTAGCTCGATGTCGGTAAATTTGCGGCTCGTTTCGGCGGCCAGCAGGATCTGGGTCTTGTCCGTCACGTTGTTCTCGAGCTTGAAGCCGACGTCGATGCTGTTGTCCCACTCGGTAAAGGGATAGTAGGGGGCCAGCCAGCTGAAGAGGTGGTTGGGATGCCACCACACCTCCTCGAGTTGCTTCTGTTCGTCTTCGCCGATGGGCGCACCGCTGGTGGGGTCGACGGCCGGGGCGGCTTCCTCCTCCGCGGCCACGGCGGCCGCGGTCATGTCTTCGGGGGTTACCTCCGGCTCCGGTTCTTCGGCCGGCTGGACCATCACGGGCGTCTCGTTCTCGCCATACACGATGGTGACGCCCAGATCCGGGATCTCGATTTCGCCCAGAATGGGGGAGAGCAGGATGATCTTGTCGTCTTCGACACGCAAAACTTCACCCGTCAACTTGTCACCGTTGGAGAGGGTGACTTCCGCTGCCTGTGCACCTGCCAGCCCGCCCAAAAAGAGGCTGGCGGCCAGGAGGGAGCGTAGGTTGTGGCGGGGAAGCGTCATGTCTGCAGATTCCGCCACTATGGAAAGCGCTGCTGATATGTTCAAGTTGGAAGCCGAGAAGCGATTTTACATTCAGGGTGTCAGACGGATGCCGGTCTGCGTATTGGACGCCAAAAAATGTAAAAATGCTCAGTCTCGGCACAAAAAAACCGGGTGGTATGGACCACCCGGCGGATAAAAGGTCGGAATCCGTGACCGCGAGAAGCGCTAGGCCCGACGGCGACGCCAGGCCACCAGACCCAACGCCAGCGCACCGGCGAAGGCGGCGTAGGCGGAGGGCTCGGGCACAAAGCTCAGGCGGGTCGGAGCACCGGTGCCATACAGGTCGGCGGTGATTTCGCCGTTCAGGTTTTCCTGAATGTAGTCGGAGAGCGCCTGCTGGTAGGTTTCGCCCAACAGGGTGGCGGCATCTTCGCCGAAGTCGAAGCCGTCGCCGCCGTTGAGCGTGAAGTTGGTCGAAACGATGGCGATCAGGGCCTCGGGATCGACCATCATCATGCCGTTCTGGATGATGACCTGGTCGCCGACGACGAGGTTGACGATGCGGTCGTTGACCGCGTCATACTGCACGTAGAGGCCGCTGGAGACCTGCAGGAACTTGCCGTTGCCGCCGGTCGTATCGCCGCCGATCGCGCCGGTGAACTCCACCTCGTTGTAGGCGAAGGTCAGGGCGTCGACGAGCTGCTGCATGCTGATTTCCTTGACCGCCACGAAGTTGGAGAACGGCGCGGTATCGAAGGTGAAGAGCTGGCTCACGTCGCCCGCAGCGTCGATGCGGTTGGCTCGGATGCCGCCGCCGTTGACGAAGGCGAGCACCGGTTCGACGCCCGTCGGGGCGTTGGCCTGGGCTGCGGCCAGCATGGCGTCGGCGAGCAGGTTGCCCACATTGGATTCCGCCCCGCGCACGGTCTCGCGACGCTGGTCGAGGGCGACTTCGCTCGTGCCGATGATCTGCGAAGCGAGGTTGTCCACGTGTTGCTTCACCGGATCGACCACGTTGGCTTGCGTGTCGGAGTCGGCCACGACCCCGTTGGTGTTGTCGATGGCGAAATCTTTGACGGTGTAGGCGTCGCCATTGGCCCCAACCAGGTTGCCGTCTTCGTCGAATTCGAGGTCGATCTTGCCGAGGTATTTGTACTCGCCCGCCGTGGTGACGATGGGCACGACGTTGCCGTCGGCGTCGGTGGTATCCGTCAGCGGGTAGTCGCCGCCCTTGGTGTCGCTGCCGACAAAGCCGCCCACGGGTTCGGAGCCTTCGACGAGGTTTTCGTCACCGCCGCCGGCGATGGCGAGGTCGACGCCGCGCAGTTGGTTCACGACGGTCTTGTCGGTGTCCACATCCTGCAGGTGCGAGACGAAGATCACGTGATCGACGCCCGAAGCGCGCAGGTTGTCGATCTCGGCCTGAACGGTGGCGACGGTCGTGGCCATGTCCTGCACCTGCACGGCGCCGGGGCTGGAGATGGTCGGCAGCAGCGGGGTGGTCGCGCCGACGATGCCCACCGTTTTGTTGCCGGAGCTGGTATTGACTGTGACGGTGGTGCTGGAGGCGATGCGGCCGGTGCTGGCGAGCGGATCAAGGTAGCTGTCGGCCGAGAAATCGAGGTTGGAGCTGAGAAACTGTGTGCTCGAAGCCTGGTTGATCATCTGCGACAGCACTTGCGTGCCGAAGTCGAAGTCGTGGTTGCCGAGCACCATGGCGTCGTAGCCGATGTTTTCCCAGGCGAGGGCATCGTACCACAGCGGCGTGCCGCCGGGCCCGAGGTTGTTGGAGCGGCTGGCATCAAACTCCGCGCCCGCGAGGAAGTTGTCCCCCGAGGAAAGCGTGACGACGCCGTTGCCCGCGCCGGTTGCCGTGTCGCGCAGGTTGTTGACGAGCGAGACGAAGCGCGCGGCGCCACCGTAGTCCTCGAGGCCGGAGCCGGCGTTGACGAGTTGGGATTCTGCATCGTTGTTATGCAGGATCGTGAGGGTGTAGGCGCTGAGAGAATGCGCGCTGAAGAGACCGGCGACCAGAGCGCCAGCCAGCGATAGTGAGCGATTCAGTTTCATGGCAATGAGGTTCTGCAAAGCGTAGAGCTCGCCACGAAACCTAGAACATCAATGTGGCTTCTGCGTGAAGATCGGGCGACACTCTGGTGGCGCCTTCGTAGCGATTGGGTGCAAAGGCTTAGCACAGGCGTCACACGTCCTCAGCAGGATGCCCCTTCCGCAAAAAAAAGACCGACTCGTCGAACGAATCGACGAGCCGGCTTTTGCTATAATCTGAGGTACTAGGATGTTTGGCTACTAACTAAAGTCGGGGCGTTACGAGGCCGCCGTCCACCATCACCACTTGGCCGGTGGAGTAGGGGAAGTCGCCGCGGGAGAGCGATGCCACCGCCTTGCCGATATCGTCCGGGAAGCCCCAGCGCGGTTGCACGCACAGGCCTTCGGAGATCAGCTTGTCATACTTTTCCGTCACCCCGGCGGTCATGTCCGTCTTGATGATGCCCGGGCGGACTTCGTAGACGGGGATGCCTTCGGTGCCGAGACGGGTCGCGAACAGCTGGGTGACCATAGAGAGGCCCGCCTTGGCGATGCAGTATTCACCGCGGTTGATGCTCACGACGGTCGCGGAGATGGACGAGACGTTGATGATGAACGCCTTGAAGTCGGCATCCTTCTGTTTGGCTGCGACCATGTCGTTGGCCACCGCCTGCGTGAGGAAGAAGGCCCCCCGCAGGTTGGTGTTCACGACGTAGTCGTAGCTTTCCTCGCTCATCTCGAGCAGGTCGGCGCGGACCTTGGGGGCGACGCCGGCGTTGTTGACGAGCAGGTTGAGCGAGCCGCCGGCAGCCTTGCGGGCGACCTCGAGGATCGCCGCGCGGCCTTCCGCCGAGCCGATGTCACCACGGGCGTAGGTGACTTGCACGCCCTTGCTGCGCAGGGCCTCCAACGGCTCCTGCACCCCGTCTTCGGGGCGCATACCGTTGATCACGAGGTTCCAGCCCTCTGCGGCCAAGGCCTGGGCAATGCCAAAGCCAATGCCGCGCGAGCCTCCGGTTACGAGTGCGGTTTTGGCCATGGCTGCTTAGGCTTCGAGTTTCGGCAGGTCCACCCAGCGGCGGTCATCCCAGCTCTTGATGCCGTATTCGGCGAGCTGCACGCCCTTGGCGCCTTCGAGCAGGTCCCAGCGGAACGGCGTATCGAGCACCACGTGCTTGAGGAACATCTCCCACTGCACCTTGAAGGCGTTGTCGTAGAGCTCCTGGTGCGGCACCTTGGACCAGTCGTCGAAGAAGCTGATCGGCTGGTCGATGTCGGGATTCCAGACGGCCTTCGGCGTGTTGGAGTAGTGCTGAATGTAGCAATCGCGCAGGCCGGCCACGGCGGAGCCCTTCTCACCGTCCACGTGGAGGGTCAGCAGGTCGTCGCGGCGCACGCGGGTGGCCCACGAGCAGTTGAAGTTCACGACGATCTCGCCGTCGGGGCCGTCGATCTCGAACATCGCGTAAGCGGCGTCGTCGGCGGTGCACTTGTAGGGCTTGCCGGCTTCGTCGATGCGCTCCTTGATGTGGGTGGCGCCGCGGCAGTTGACGCTGCGGACGGGCCCGAAGATGTTATCGAGCACGTAGCGCCAGTGGCAGAGCATGTCGATGATCATGCCGCCGCCGTCTTCCTTGCGGTAGTTCCAGGAGGGGCGCTGGGCGGGCACGTTCTGGCCTTCGAAGACCCAGTAGCCGAAGTCGCCCGTGACGGAGAAGATGCGGCCGAGGTAGCCGTTTTCGATCGCGCGCTGCAGCTTCACGAGGCCGGGCAGCCACAGCTTGTCCTGCACGACGCCGTTCTTGACGCCCTTGTCCTTGCAGAACTTGTAGAGGTCGTAGGCGGTCTCGGTGTCGACGGCGGTCGGCTTTTCGCAGTAGACGTGCTTGCCGGCGGTCGCGGCCGCCTTGACGGCGTCGGCGCGGCGCAGGGTGCTCTGCGCGTCGAAGTAGACCGAGTACTGGTCGTCGCTCATCACGCTGTCGAGGTCTGTCGTCCATTTCTCGATACCGCTGCGGGCGCAGAGGTCCTTGAGCTTGATCTCGTTGCGACCGACGAGAATCGGGTCGGGCATGATGGTCTCGGTGGGGGAGACCTTGACGCCTCCCTGCTTGATGATCTCGACGATCGAGCGCATGAGGTGCTGATTCGTGCCCATGCGGCCGGTCACGCCGTTCATGATGATACCAACGCGGTGTTGCATAACAGTAAGTCTTTCTGGAGTCGGGATAGAGGGTGGTGAGCAGGCGTCCACATGGGCGCCTGCCCGTAAAAAAACAAACAGGAGTTAGACGTGCTGGCGGTAGGCCTTGACGATCTCCTCGAGGAATACGTTCTGGTCTTTGGCCCAATGGTGGCTGGAGAAGATCTCCACTTCATTGAAGCCCTTGAAGCCGGTGGCTTCGACCCAGGAGCGGATGCGGCGGATGTCGATGCAGCCTTCGCCCATCAACCCGCGGTCGTTGAGCATGTCGGCCGTCGGCGTCTTCCAGTCGCAGACGTGGAAGGCGAAGAGCTTGCCGAGTTCACCGCAACGGGCGATTTCGCTTTGCAGGTCCGGATCCCACCAGAGGTGGTAAACGTCGGCGGCGACGCCCACGTAGTCCGAGCCGATCTGCTCGCACATGTCGTTGGCCTGCTTCATCGTGTTCACGGCCGAGCGCGCATCCGCATACATTGGGTGCAGCGGCTCGATGCCGAGCTTCACGCCCGTGCGTTCGCAATCCGGCAGGACGGCTTCGATGCCGGCGCGGATCTGGTCGCGGGCCTGCTCCAGCGGCATGCCGGGCACGGCGCCGCACACGAGCACGATCAGCGGAGCGCCGAGGCTGGCGGCTTCTTCGATCGCCTTGCGGTTGTCGTCGATCGCGGCCTGGCGGTCACCCTCACTGGTGGCAGGGAAGAACCCGCCGCGGCAGAGGGAGACGATGTCGAGGCCGTTGCCGCGCAGCAGTTCCCCGATCTTGGCCGGGTCGCGGCCTTCGAGGTTCTGGCGCCAGACGGTGATGCCCTTGACCCCGGCGGCGGGGTAGCGGTCGGCGATCTCTTCGATCGACCACGGTTTGGTCGTCACCGTGTGGATGCACAGGCGCGACAGGTCGGGAAGTGGGGGAAGGCGGTTCATTTCAGGCAGCCAAAGAAGGTGTAGTAGGGTTCCTGGGAAATGAGGCGGTGCACGTAGAGCGCGAGCTCGCGGATGTGGTAGTCACCCCACTGGCTGGACTCGCCGGCCGCGATCTTGCAGCCCTGAGGCACATTGTCCCAGCCATTGGGCTGGTGATAGATGGAGTGCAGCAGCAGGCCCTGGTGGTCGTCGTCGGTGCTGAGGTAGGGCTCTTGCAGCAGAGCGCGCAGCGAGGTGAGGCCGGCCTGCCAATACTTCTTGCCGTCCTCGGTGTCGAGGCCCAGCAGGCGGCCGAGGCGCAGCAGGCCTTGCACACCGATCGCGGCGGCCGTGCTGTCCACTGGCTCGTAGTCGTTGAACGGATCGGCCGGACGGGAGCGCCAGTCACCCATTTTGGCGAGGCCGGGGGCGCCGCCGTCCCAATAGGTGATGCCGTCGCTGGCCGTGTTGGCGATAAACCAGTCGCAGGTAGCGCGGGCGGCCTGGAGCATCAGCTCCTTCCACTGCTGGCGACCGCCGAACGGCTCCAGTGCGCTGTCGTCGAGCGTTTCGAGGAATTCGAGCTCTTCGGCGAAGCCGACCATGGCCCAGGCGAGGCCGCGCGTCCAGGTCGTGAGACCGGAGAAGCCCTGCTGCGCATTGGGGCAGCGGAAGCGACCGTCGTTGGGGTTGAAAATGCTCTCGTGCGCCACGCGGCCCCACTCGTCGTAGAAGTCGCGGCCCTTGCCGTAAAACACGGAGTAGTCGGCCGTGGCCTTGATGTGCTGCAGCGCGCGGCCCAGCAGGCTGTGCGGCGTATCGTTCTCACCCATCAACACGTGGCCGAGCTGGTGCGCGACCATGAGGATGCGGCAGCTGCGGATGGTGTCGACAAAGAGGCTGTGCGGCCCGTTGAAGGAGTAGATGTAACCGCCGCCGCCGTGGATGTCGGACCAGCGGGCGGCCTGGACGGCGCCGGAGACCTTGAGCGCGAGCTCGCAGAAATTCACGTCGCCGGTGCTGCCGCCGACCTTGTTTTCGCGGATCAGGCGCAGCCAGTTGCCGTAGGTGCTGAGGTTGTTGAACCCGTGGTCGTGCACGCCGATGTGGCTCACGTGGGTGGCCATGCGGTCGACGGTCATCTTCTGGGCATAGGCCAGAGGGCTCTCGTCGCCGGTGGCGTCAAATTGGAGGAAACCGGAGCCGTAGACAAAGCCTTCGGTCCATTCGGTCCAGCCGCGGGTGGTGTATGCGCCCTTGACGGTGAAGACGGGGGAGCCGTTCGCCAGGTCGTAGTTACGGGCGATGTTGTCGATCTTGCGACCTGAGAAGTCCCAGAAACGGGCGAGCTCCGGCTTCAGATCGGCGGGTTGCAGGTTGAAGTCGATGTTCATGAGGTACGGATCAGTAGCGTTTTTCCTTACGTAAATGAATGATGACGATGTGGCTGTCTTCGAGGGCCTCGTAGGTGTGCTCCAGCACCGCATCGAACTGCAGGCTCTGGCCCGAAGTCAGCTCGTAGGATTCATGCGGTAGTTGCAGGCGCAGGTGGCCCTGCGTGACCCAGCAGATCTCGTAGTCGTCGTGGTGGATTTCGGGGCGCTTGACGGCGGCCCCGGCCGGCGCATCGCCCACGAGCACAATCGCGTTCGCGTAGCTGATGCGGCGAAACTGGAAGCCGTCCGAGCGGTAGCTCGTCTCCTTCTCGCGATGGGCGAAGGGGGACTCGGCGAGGCCGAGCAGGTCTGCCGCACTGAGCTCGAAAGCCCGGCTGATCTTGTAGATGGTCTCCAGTTCGGCCCGGGTCTGATTGCGCTCCAGTTTGGAGATCACGGCAACCGACACGCCCGAGCGATTGGAGACTTCATCGATCGTCAGCCCATGCTGCTTCCGAAGCTCCCGCAAGATGGAAAAATCGAACACGCTCTTCGCGCTCATGATTTTCAATAGACGGCATTGGTTTCTCTTTGACAATAATAAAAGCGCCAAATATTCTCCTCTAAGAAAATTTAGACAGACCTGTATCCCGTCAGGAAAGACTCTTAAGGCCCCTTACATGAACACTTTAACGCTACGTACCCCCGAATCTTGTGAATTTGACTGTATTTCGCTGGGAGAAATCATGCTCCGTCTCGATCCCGGCGAAGGTCGTGTGCGCACCGCCCGTCACTTCCGCGCCTGGGAGGGTGGCGGAGAATATAACGTGACGCGGGGCCTGCGACGTTGCTTCGGCCTCAACACGGCGGTGGTGACCGCCTTTGCCGACAACGACGTCGGGCGCCTGCTGGAGGATTTCATTCTCCAGGGCGGCGTGGACACACGTTTTATCAAGTGGATGCCATACGACGGCATCGGCCGCGAGGTACGCAACGGCCTCAACTTCACCGAACGCGGCTTCGGCATCCGGGGCGCCGTCGGCGTGCCGGACCGTGCCAACTCGGCGGCCAGCCAACTCAAGCCCGGCGACATCGACTGGGACTACATTTTCGGCGAGCTCGGCAGCCGCTGGTTCCACACCGGCGGCATCTACGCCGCCCTGAGCGAAAGCGCGGCCGAGGTGACGCTCGAGGCGGTCCAGGCGGCGCAGAAGCACGGCACCGTGGTCTCCTACGACCTCAACTACCGCCCGAGCCTCTGGAAGAGCATCGGCGGCCAGGACAAGGCCCAGGCCGTCAACCGCGAGATCGCGAAGTATGTCGATGTGATGATCGGCAACGAAGAAGACTTTACCGCCTGCCTCGGCTTCGAGGTCGAGGGCGTGGATGAAAACCTGAAGGAACTGCCGGTCGAAGCGTTCAAGAGCATGATCGGCCAGGCGACGAAGGCCTTCCCGAACTTCAAGGCCACCGCCACCACGCTGCGCGGCGTCAAGACCGCCACGGTCAACGACTGGGGCGCGATTGCCTGGAGCGGCGGCGAGTTTTGCCTCAGCCGCAGCTACCCCGAGCTGGAAATCATGGACCGTGTGGGCGGGGGCGACAGCTTCGCCAGCGGCTTTATCTATGGGATGCTGGCCAAGGGCGACCTGCAGTCGGCCGTCGAATTTGGGGCCGCTCACGGCGCTCTGGCCATGACCACGCCGGGCGACACCAGCATGGCTTCACTTCCCGAAGTCGAGAAGATCGTTAAAGGTGGCGGTGCCCGCGTGGTACGTTAATTTGCGCAATACAATGAGCTCCGAAGTTACTCAACGACTCGAGGCCTGCCGGATCGTCCCGGTGGTAGTCCTCGAAGATGCCAACCAAGCCGTGGATCTCGCCAAGGCGCTGCTCAAGGGCGGGATCGACGTGATCGAACTGACCATGCGCACGCAGGCCAGCCTCAAGGCGATGAAGGCCGTCTCCGACGCCGTGCCGGACATGCTCGTCGGTGCCGGGACGGTGCTGAGCCCCGACGACGTGAAGCAGAGCGTCGAGGCCGGCGCCAAGTTTGCCGTGGCCCCGGGTTGCGATCCCGCCGTGGTGCGCCAGGCGCAGTCCCTCGGGCTGCCCTTCATGCCGGGTGTGATGACGCCGACTGACATCGCCCACGCGCTCAACCTCGGTTGCACCAACCTCAAGTTTTTCCCGGCGGAATCCGCCGGTGGCGCCAAGCACCTCAAGAGCCTCGCCGCGCCTTACTCCCACAAGGGCGTGCGCTTCGTGCCGACGGGCGGCATCAAGGCCTCGACCATGGGTCAATACCTCGAGCAGAAGACCGTCATCGCGATCGGCGGCTCGTGGCTGACCCCGAAGGATGCCCTGCAGGCGGGCGATTGGGACCGCATCACCGAGCTGGCTCGGGAAGCGCGCGCCCAGGTGCCGCAAAGCTAGGACTTTTTGGAGAATAGCCGCTGCAAAACATAGGGGAGAATAGAACAGAACAGATATAAGTTCTGCAGCGATGGATCATAGAGCTGAGGGCGCTGGGGTGCCCTCAGCTTTTTTGTGTCCAGATCGGGCGGGAGCGGGCCTTGTTCCCCGAAGGAGGTCGGTTTATTTCCTTGCTTAGACAAAAAACAAAGGCGCCCATATTCCCCCGGGCGCCCTTGCTTACTCTGTCTAACTCTGTTTTCCCTCTATTCTTAGAAAGTCTCGGCCATGCGGTCGTAGTGCGGCTTCAGGCGCGGGTAGAGGTCCTGATACATTGGGTGCAGACGGCTGTAGGTTTCGGCATCCGAGCCGGGATCGACGCGACCGGTTTCGCGCAGGGCCGTGTTGACCGCGGCGGCGACATCGGGATAGACCTCGGCGCCCACACTGGCGAGCAGGGCCGCCCCGTAGGCCGCGCCTTCCTTGGCGTTCACAGTCACGACCGGCGTCTCATACTGGTCGGCCAGAATCTGCAGCCAGAGCGGGCTCTTGGCCCCGCCGCCGGAGGCGATGATGCGGTCGCTGCTCAGGCCGAGCTTGCGCATCAGCAAGAGCATGTCGCGCATGCCGTAGGTGGCGCCCTCCAGCACGGCACGGGTCATGTGCCCCTTGCCGTGACGCAGTGAGAGGCCGATAAAGGCCCCGCGCACGTTCGGGTCGGGGTGGGGGCAGCGTTCGCCGGTGAGGTAGGGCAGGTAGAAGAGCCCTTCGGCCCCCGCCGGGACCTTTGCGGCGCCCTGGTTGAGCGCTTCGAAGTCCTCCTGACCCAGCATGTCGTGCCACCATTGATAGCTGCCGGCCGCCGCGAGCATGACGCCCATCAGGTGCCAGGCCCCCGGTACGGCGTGGCAGAAGGCGTGCAGGCGACCCTCGGGCTCCACGCGGTATTTATCGCTATGGGCAAAGACGACGCCGGAGGTGCCCAGGGTGGCGGAGAAAACGCCTTCGCGGATGATGCCGCAACCGATCGCGCCCGCGGCCTGGTCGCCCCCACCGGCGATGACGGGGGTTCCTTCGCGCAGCCCCGTCAGCTTGGCGGCGGCGGCGGAAACGCGGGTGGAGGCGACCGGCGACTCGGTCAGCTCCGGCAACTGGCTGCGCTGGATGCCGAGGGCCTCGATCATCGAGTCCGACCATTTGCGCTGGGCCACGTTGAGCAGGCTGGTGCCGGAGGCGTCGCTCACTTCACCAAAATACTCGCCCGTCAGCTTGTAGCGCAGGTAGTCCTTGGGCAGCAGGATCTTGGCGATGCGGCTAAAGACTTCCGGCTCGTGCTCGGCCACCCACTGGATCTTGGGGGCGGTGAAGCCCGGCAGGATGGGGTTGCCCGTGATCTCGAGGACCTGCGAGGCGCCGACCTTGCGCGTGATCTGCTCACACTGGCGCGCGGTGCGCTGGTCGTTCCACATGATGCAGGGGCGCAACACTTCGCCCTGGGCATCGAGCAAGACCAGCCCGTGCATCTGGCCGGTGAGGCCGATGCCGACGATCTGGTCCGCCCCGACCTTCTCGACCATCTGGCGAATGGCCTTGATTGCGGCGTCCCACCACAGGTGGGGATCGGTTTCAGCCCACAGCGGGCGCGGCGTCTGAAACGGGTAGGTGGGCGCGCAGGTGTCGATGACGTTGCCGTCGGTATCGATCAACACCGCCTTGGTGCTGGAGGTACCGACGTCGAGGCCGAGCAGGTAGGGCATGGTAAAAGGGGTAGGGGATTCGGGAAACGGAGCGAAAAAGCGCCGGGGCGAGGGTGCGCCTCAGCCCCGGCAAGGGTCGATCAGAGGTATTCGTTGATCAAATTCTCGATCATCTCCTGGCGGCCGCTTTGCACCTTGGGCTCGCCGTTTTTCAGGGCGTAGGCCTCGAGGTCGTGCAGGGTGGCCTCACCGCGCTCCACCTTGGCGCCGATCGCGGAGTCCCAGGTGCTGTAACGCTGCTTCAGGATCTCTTCCAGGCGGCCGTCTTCGCGAATCGCGTGGGCGATCTTCAGGCCGCGGGCAAAGGCGTCCATGCCGCCGATGTGGGCGTAGAAGAGGTCGATCGGTTCAAAGGATTCGCGGCGGCGCTTGGCGTCGAAGTTGAGCCCGCCGGTGGTGAAGCCGCCGCACTTGAGCACTTCGAGCATCACCTCGGTCGTCAGGTAAATGTCGGTCGGGAACTGGTCGGTATCCCAGCCCACGAGCAGATCGCCGCGGTTGGCATCGATGGAGCCGAGGGCGTCGGCGCCAGCGGCCACGGCGAGCTCGTGCCGCATGGAGTGGCCGGCCAGCGTGGCGTGGTTGGTCTCGATGTTGAGCTTGAAGTGCTCCATCAGGTCGAACTCGCGCAGGAAGTTGAGGCAGGCCTCGGCGTCGGAGTCGTACTGGTGGGTGGTGGGCTCCTGCGGCTTGGGCTCGATGTAGAACGGGCCGGTGAAGCCGATCTCCTTTTTGTAGGCCACGCACATGTGGAAGAAGCGGGCGAGGTGCTCGCGTTCGCGCTTCATGTCCGTATTCCAGAGGGTGGCGTAGCCTTCGCGACCGCCCCAGAAGGTGTAGCCGAGACCGCCGAGCTTGTGGGTGGCTTCGAGCGCCTTCTTTACTTGAGCGCCGGCGTAGGCATAGACGTCGGCACTGCAGGAGGTGGCGCCGCCGTGCATGTAGCGCGGGTGGGTGAAGAGGCAGGCCGTACCCCAGAGCAGCTTCTTGCCGGTCTGCTGCTGGAGTTGCTGCAGGGTCTCGACCACGCCGTCGAGCAGCTGGTTGCTCTCGGCGAGGTCCTTACCTTCCGGCGCGATGTCGCGATCGTGGAAGCAGTAGTAGTCGAGGCCCAGTTTGTCGAGGAACTCAAAGAACACGTGCGCACGCTTTTGCGCATTTTCCAGCGAGTTGCTGCCGTCATCCCAGGGCATGAGGGCGGTGCCCTTGCCGAACGGGTCGGAAAGCTCGCCGCGCATCACGTGCCAGTAGGCGCCGGCAAAGCGGAGGTGTTCGGCCATGGACTTGCCCGCCACGACCTCATCGCGGTTGTAGTGCTTGAAGGCGAGCGGGTTGCGGCTCTTGGGGCCTTCGTAGGGGATCTTCGGTACGTTCGGAAATGCTTCGCTCATGATAAAGGTAGGGTTTGGGCGTAAAAACGCGGTGGGGTAGGACGACATTGCGCCGCCGGAGGAGCGTAGAATAACAGAAAGCCGGCCCTGAAATGAACCGCATTGTGCGGAAATCATTTGTCGTTTTGCGCAAGCTAAAGGCTTGCCCTCAGCCGTGCTTTGAGGTGCAATGATGTCACTCCTGCTTACCCCCTTGTCATGCCTGACTCCCGCCGCGTCGCCCTGGTCATCACCGCGGTCAACGTCCGACGTCTGGGCCAAGGTCTACCCCCGTTGGTGGACCCTGGCCGCGATTACTGGATCGTCGACCTCGATCGCCCCATAGACGAAGTCCTGACCCTCTTGCACAACCTCGAGCCCACCGGCATCATCACCGAGATGATTCCCGGGGCGACGGAGCGCCTGCTTGGCCTGGGGCTGCCGACGGTGGTCACCACCTGGGATGCTCCGATCGAAGGCGCCGTAAGCCTGGATGTGGACGATGAGGCGGTGGGCGCGCTGGCGGCCGAGCATTTCATGGCGCTGGGGCTCAACCACTTCGCCTATTTCGGTAACACGAGCGCCTACTCGCCTCAACGCGAGCAGGGGTTCAAGGAGGCCCTGGGCAAGCGCGGGGGCGCTGTCGACGTCCTGATCGAGCCGCTGCGCACGGACCGCCGGTACATCGAGCACTGGCGCCGCTCCAATCAGGCGGTGGTCGATTGGGTCGCCGCCCTGCCCAAGCCCGTCGGCATCTTTGCGACGCACGACCCGCAGGGGCGCAGCCTGGCGGAAGCCTGTCGCGATGCCGGCCTGCAGATCCCCGAAGATGTGGCGATCGTCGGCGCCAACGACGATGCGCTGGTCTGCGAGTTGACGCACCCGCCGCTCAGTAGCGTGGAGATTCCCTGGCGGCGTATGGGCTTTGAGGCTGCTCGCCTGGTGGAATCGCTCATGCGGGGCGAGCCTGCCCCGGCGCAACCCGTGCTGTTGCCTCCCGTGCGTCTGGTCGAGCGGCGGTCCTCGGATCGAGTGGCGGTGGAGCATCCGCAACTGCGTCGCGCCCTGCAGATCTTGCGCGAGCGTCGCTTGCCCGACCTGACGGTGAAGGAGCTCGCTGCCGCCGTGCCGATGAGCCGTCGCACGCTGGAGCACTTGTTCCGGCGCTACCTCGGCCGCTCGCCGAAGGAAGAAATCGACCGCCTGCGCATCGAGCGAGCGCGCCAGCTGTTGACCCACACCAGCCTGCCCTTGGGCGAAGTCGCAGAGCGCAGCGGCTATGCGAGCCTCAGCCGGTTTTCGCACGCCTTCAAGCGCGCCCTCGAAGTCACCCCGCGCGAATTCCGCCGCGAGTGCATCATCAACGGCCAGCCTTAGCGGACGCAGGAGGGGAGGGGGAGAAACCTTTCAGTTGCCCTCTTCGTTTGCAAAAAAAGGCAGCCCCACGGGTGGGACTGCCTCTTGTCTGGACTGTGATGAGGTCGTGGTAAATTCAGCAGCAGGCTCCCCACGCCCGCACGCAGCACTCCGTTCTAATCTTTCCCCCAAACGCTAGGAGATCGCGTGGGTGAATCGGGCGTGGGGAGTGTGCGCTTCCGTTGGGAAAAGGGAGCGACTACTGCTGCTTGCGACGACGATAGCCGACGAAGCCCAGCGCTGCGAGGGCTGCAAAGGCCGCGTAGGTGCTCGGTTCGGGCACCACGGCGCCGGGGATGTAATCGAGGCTGACCTCGGTGATGTCGATGCCGTTGTCGTCCTCGCCCGGCGTGTTGCTCGAGCCGAAGCTGTTGGAGTTCACGTGCAGGCCGAAGATGTCGAACGTGGTCTCGCTGGCGCTGGCGTCGGCCACCGTAAACGAGGTCAATTCACCCCCACCGAGGATGGAGAGCACCGTGCTGATCGAGATGGTGTTCTCGTCCAGACGCTGCAGCGTAAAGGTGCCGGTGTAGGTTGCGTTGTCGTAAAAGGTGAAGTCGCTCCCGCCGGAATCGAGGTTGTCGAAAAAAGCGGTAGTGCCGAGCAGGCGCTCATTTGCACCGGTGCCGCTGGGGGCGATGCGCTCGTAGGCCCCCGTGTCGGAGCCATCGAGCATATTCACGTCCAGGGCGCCCATGTAGCCGGTGACGACGTCCCAGTCAGGGCTGGTGGAATCAGTGTAGTCCTTGCTGGCGTCGAGCGAATTGGAGTTGAACAGGCCGAAGCGCAGCGAGGACGAGCGATCGGAGCCGATGGTGTCGGGCGTGTTGAAGGTAAACGTAGCACGGATGGAGTCGCCCACCCCGAGGGAGGTCGCGCCAAAGGTGGTGTGGATACCGCGGCCGGAGGTGCCGGAAACGAGCCCGAGATAACCGGACCCTTCTTCATAGGCACCGTTGCTGGTGGTTTTGTACCAGTTGGTGTCACTGGAACCAGTAGCAGCTGCGAGCCCATCACTGAAGTCGTCGTTGAAGATCGACTGTCCGAAGAGCCCGACAGGCAAGAGACTGAGCAGGAGTAGTGATTGCTTCATGTTGAGTTTTGGTGGTGAGTGGGGGGAATTCAGGCTTGTGCGCGCAGCTGTTCGAAGACGTCGAGTGCTTCGTCGAGCGGCGGCAGGTAGGGATGCCACTTCTTTTCCCATTCGAGACTGACGGCGCCCTGGAATTGATCCTTTTCGAGCATTTCCAGGAACGGGATCACAGGGAATTCGCCTTCCCCGAGATGGACATAGGTAAACGGGTGGCGGGCAGAGGGCTTGCCGATGCTGTCCTTGAAGTGGACGTGCACGACATGGTCCTTGATGCGGGGCCACATCTTGAAAGGGTCTTCTCCCTGCTTGCGCCATGTATGGTGGGCATCCCACAGGATGTTGGCAGGGTGGGGGAGGGAGGCCTGGAGGCGTTCGATCGCGGCGAGGGAGCACAGACAATCATGGGTCTCGATCATCAGCTCGACCTTCCAGCCGTGTTGCTGCTGCAGTCCGCGCCACCATTCGAGCGTTTCGGCGGCCGCCTTGAGGTCTTCGTCGCTGAGCTGGGGCGAGGGCTTGCCGCCGTCGAACACGCGCAGGTAGCGCACGCCCAGTTGGTCGGCCCACGGCGCGATCTCCGTCAACTCCTGGCGGTGGGCATCGGTGAGGCCCACGAGTTTGGCCGAGGGATCGAGGGCCACGATCTGGCAACCATGGTTGGCGGCTACGTCACGGACTGCCTGGGCGTGGCCAAACTTTTCCTCAAAGTAGGCGGGCAGGTCCACGCGGTCTTCCAGCGCCCGGATTTCCAGGGCCTTGATGCCGTGTTTTTGCGCCAATGAGGCGGCTTCTTCCAGGCTGTCCAAAGGGCAGCCCAGGGTGGAGAAACACCAGTTGAGTGAGAATTGCATAAAAACTATTCGTATACGTAGATGTGGCGACGTTCCGCCGTGCTGTTTTCAAATACGTAGATCCAGCCTTCTTCGTCGCCGAAGCGGTAGTACCAGGGCGTGGTCGCGGCGCTGGTCCACCACCAGGCGGAGGTTTGAAAGTCGTAGACGTAGATGCCGTCCTGCGCATCTACCGGCCAGAGCCAGCCGATGCGTTGCTGAAACAGGTGCCCGCTCAGTTCGCGGTAATAGGTGCCGAGGGAGGGCGATTGGAACCACTGCGGATAGCCGGCAATCCCCTTGCCGCCGATTCGGTCGCGCAGGGGATTGAGAGCTTCCTTGAAGGAGGAGCGGACTTGCAGGTCGTCGATCGTCAGCTCGGCGACGGGCACATCCATCTGGTGGACGAAGACGCTGGTGATGCCGCTGTCACCGCTCGAGCTGTTGCTGACGTGGGGCGAGTCCAGGATGACGGGGTCGACATACAGGGTGGAGACGGACGCGTCGGCGCTGAACTGGTGATCGATCATGATCGAGTAGGTGGTGCCGACTTCCAGCGCATCCGGGTAGGAGGAGATGGAAAAGGGGTTGCCGCTCTTGGCGGTGATGCCGAGCTTGTAGGTCCCGGCGTCGGCATCCTGCTCATGGAGCCAAAGACGGGCGCGATTTTTCGCGCCCGTGTTGTCGCCGAGGCCGATGAGATAAGCGGCCGTCGCGTTGCTGGTGGGCAGTGCGTCCACCGTAAAGAGGAAGCTCATGAAGAGCTCCCCCGAAGTGGCCCCGTTGTCTTCAAACGGCTGGGCCACGACCGTTCCCGGAAAATCCGCCGGGTTGTTCAAGAGCTTCAGCTGCTGGTCTTGCACCACGATCGAGTCGCTGGACTCACTGTCGCGGCTCGCGGTGGAAGCAGCCTCGCTCCAGAGCCCCTGACCGTTCAGGGGCCCATCGTTGTAGCTAAAAGGCTCACGGTAGCCATCGTCGCCCACACCGCCGAGGTCGGGCACTTCAATCGTCCAGCTGGGGCCCACATCGCCAGGTTCCAGGGCGCCGTTGGGTCGCTCGGTGTTGAGCACTTCGTCGGCGCCGATGTCGCGGCCGGTGGCGGGGCGCTGCTGGCCGTCCATGTCACGGGTCGCGGCTTCGACGCTGTCGTCGGCCGCGTCGATCAACGGGCTGCCGTTTTGCGGGCGATAGAGGCCGTCGCTGCCGGTGCCGAGCAACGGATTTTCGACCGTGAAGCCGGAGTCGGGCAGGTTGCCGTTATTCCCCCACGCCACATTGTTGGTGTAGGTGTGGTTGATCGGCTCCGTCACCGTCATGATCGGCGCGGTGGTGCCGGTCACGACGTTGTTGATCAGCGTGTTGTTCTGCGGGGCGAGGGTGGTGTCACCTTCGCTGGATTGGGCGCCAAAGACGAAGGGGATGGCGCAATCCACGATCGTGTTGTGGGCGACCAAGGCGTTTTCAACGCGGCGGTAGCGGTTGAGCGGCGAGTCGGGCACGCCGTTCATCATCACGATGGCGCCGCGGAATTCCGACGAGCTGGAGAGCCCCTGGAAGTAATTGTTGATGACGGTGTGATTGGGCCCGATGATGCGCACACCGCTGGAGTCGTCCTTGCCGTTACCGATGAAGAAGTTGCCATCGACGAGGCAGTCCGAGCCGTGACGCAGGCTGAGCTGGCCTTCGGTTTCGAGGAAGGTGTTGGCGCGGTAGACGTTGCCGACCGACTTGTTGGAGATCGTCTCGATCTCGCCGTCGGTGTGGTAGAACAGGTTGTGGTCGACCATGGCTTCGGCGTGGAGCAGCGAACGGGTGCTGGTGCCGATGCGGATCGTCTCGTAGCCGTTGCCGTCACCCGGTGCGCGCTCGGCGAAGTAGTTGTAGGCGATGTGGGTGGCGTTGGGCTCGATGTCTTCGTCGAGGAACACCACGAGTTGCACGCCCTTGTGGCTCATGCCGCTGAACTGATTGCCCGTGATCGCGTTGTATTGACCCTTTACGGAGACCCAGTCGTAGTCCGTGGTGCTGTCGTTCGGGTTGTAGTTGACGATCGCGCAGTTGCGCAGGGTGCAATGGCGGCTGCTGTTGTCGAAGCTGACCACGGCGCCGCTGGAGATGGTGCCTTCCGCGAAGAGCAGGCCCTCCACGATCATGTATTCGCCGTCGATTTCGACCTGGGAGGCGTTGGTCAGGATGACCTTGCCGGGCGTCTCGGCGACGACGCGGATGGGATGGGCGGCGGTTCCGCCGGTGCCGTTCGCGCTGGATTCGCCGTCGATGGACCAGCTTTCGTTGCGGTAGATGCCGTCCTTGACGACGATGGTCGTGCCGGGCGTGGCATTGGTGATGGCGTCGTTCAACTCACTGCCGGAGCCGACGCGCACGATGGTTTCCGCAGGCTTGTTTTGCCAGGTGCTCCATTCGGCGGCCCACGTCTGGAAGAAGTTGGGCAGGCTGCCCAGGCGGTTGGTCAGCTGGGCTTCAAAGAGGGATTCCGGATCGACCGCGGTGCCGAGAGACTCGAGTTCGCCGAGGTCTTCTTCGACAAAGGTGGTATTGGCTCCGTGCCAGCCGACGATGATGGGGAAGAGGAAGCGGTCACGCTTGTTATTGTTATTCTCGTCCCAAAACTCGTAGTTGCTCTGCGCGTTGTTGGTCTGCTCGAAATTCCAGAGCGTGAACCAGCGCAAGTGGTTGGGCTGGCCTTCCTGCGGACCCCCGGTGCGGCCTTGTTGCAAGCCGCCGGAGACGTCGTCGAGCAGCGTCGCGTAAGGGCTGTTGCCGTGCGAATCGAAGGAGGACGTGGCGGGATAGTCGAACTTGTGGAAGACCGCGCCGGCGCTCTGGTAACCGACGGAAGGGCCGTGCCATTGGCTGGCGAGGTCGGCGCTGTTGGTCGCCAACACTCCATAGCCGCGGCGGGTATGAATGCCGAAGTGGCCGGCGTTACCTTCGAGGCGCGTCAGCGCGACGGTAAATAGGCTGGTGTCGTCAAAATTGATGACTTCGTTCCAGTTCAGGAAACGGCAGCGCGTGATCCAGCCGTTGACGACGTTGTTGATCTGCAGGGCGCTCCAGGCGCTGTCGTCGCGAGCACTGCGGTGGTGATCGAAGTCGCTGACCCAGTTGCCGCGGAAGATCAGGTTTTCAAAACCGACTTCCTCGATGTGCGGGTAAGTCTGGAGCGTCCAGTCATAGGTCGTATCGACGTCGATATGGATCGGTTCGGCAAAGGTCACGGTATTGCCGTCGATCGAAGCAATCTGGTGCTTTTCTTCGATCAGCAGGCCGTCTTGCGCGAGGCGTTCCCAGGCCGGGTCCAGTTCCTTGGGCGCGAGCATGGCCTCCGCGGCGTCCACGTCCTGCATGTGCAGGGAGACCCACTGGCCGACCTCGAGGTTGCCCGTGCTGGCGACGTCCACGGAGAAGCTTTCGCGTTCGGCATTGCCTCCGACGACTGCGATGTCCGAGCCCTGGGTGGTGCCATTGGGCTGCACGAGGATCATCTCAGGCGTCGAATACATCTGGTCCGGATTTTCCGGCTCAAACGGCGCCTCCATGTAGAGCTCGGTCGCATCGTCCCAGACGCCGGAGCCGCGCAGCACGATGTTGCCCTTGCGGATGCGGATGGGCGTGCCGACGTTTTCCATCGTGTTGAGGTGGAAGCGTCCGGGCGGGAAGAACACCACGCCGCCTCCGGCGTTTTCTGCGGCGAGGATCGCGGCCTGAATCGCGTCGCGGTCGCTGCGGTTGTCATCCGCTATCGCACCGTAGTCCGTTACATCAAAAATGGGTCCGCTTACAGTCGGCGGGGCCTCTTCACTCCGGTGATAGCCTGCATAGGAAAAATCCGGCAGCGTGGGCTCGGTCCCGTTGGCGCGGGCGTCGACATAGTCGGTCCATAAACTCGAGGTCGCGGCACTGGCAGTCGCCAAGACGCAACCTATGGACCCACAAAGCGTAGTTAAGCGCATTAAGGTCATAGAAGGGGGTAATCGTTGTGGGGGGGGTAATGGGAGCTGCGCCTGATAATCAAAAATCCTTGCCGTGGGGTCAACTAATAAATATCAGCAATTCTGTCTCCTGAATTTTCGAAACCCCTGACCCCAGACTTTTAACCATTATGGGACTTTTGACCGGAAAAAAGGCGCTCGTGACGGCGGGCGGCCAAGGCATCGGACTCTCCATCACGCGTCACCTGCTGGAAGCCGGCTGCGATGTGGCGGTGCATTATTTCTCCAGCCAGGTGGATCTGGCAGAACTCCGTGCGGCCTCGCCGCGGGAAGACGTCAAACTTGTCAGCGTGCAGGCCGACTTGTGCCACCGCGAAGAGGCGCAGGCCTGCGTCCAGCAATGCCTCGAGCAACTGGGCGGCCTGGACATCCTGATCAACAACGCCGGCTCGCTCATCGGGCGTCGCCGCCTGGAAGAGCTGGAAGCCGAGTTCTGGCAGCGCTCTTTCGACCTCAACGTGTCGTCGCTCAACTGGATCACTCAGGCGGCCCTACCTGCGCTCCGCCGGGCTGTGGACGGCGCGAGCATCGTCAATCTGGCCTCACTGGCCGGGCGCAAAGGTGGCCACCCGGGTTCGCTCGCCTATTCGACCATGAAGGGGGCGGTGCTGACGTATAGCCGTGCCCTGGCCAACGAGCTGGGGCCGGACGGGATTCGCGTCAACGCCATCGCTCCGGGGTTGATCCTAGGCACCAGCTTCCACAATACCCACACGACGGAGGAATCCGCGCGGGCCACCATTGCGGGGATTCCGCTGGCGCGGGCGGGCAGCCCCGACGACGTGGCGCGAGCGGTCCGCTTCCTGGCCAGTGAATATGATGGCTTTATCTCGGGTGCGACCATAGACATCAATGGTGGTGTCTATGCCTGCTGACAGTTCGATCGAAGGCCCGCTTACGCTGCTCGTCATGGGCGTTTCGGGCTCCGGCAAGAGCACGATCGCTCGCCTGTTGGCGCAACGCCTGGGCGGCGAATACCTCGATGCCGACGATTTTCATCCGCCGGTGAATGTCGAGAAGATGCGGGCGGGCACGCCCTTGACCGATGCGGACCGCTGGCCGTGGTTGCAACGCCTGAACCAGGAGTTGCGGCAGCGCGAAAAAGCGGGGCAGATCGTGGCGATCGCCTGCAGTGCCCTCAAGGCGAGCTATCGCGACTGTTTGCTCGGTGGCCTGGCCTGCAGGGCGATTATAGCGCTCGATGGTTCGCGCGAGCTGTTGAGCCGGCGCATGTCGGATCGGCAGGACCACTTTATGCCGACGAGCCTGCTCGACAGTCAGTTGGCGACGCTGGAATGCCCGGAGGACGCCTTGACGGTGTCGATCGAGGGCACGCCCGATACGATTGTGACGCAGGTGCTGGAGGGCTTGCCGGCCCACTTGAAGCATTAAAAAAACAGGCGCCCGACCGATCGTCGAGCGCCTGAATTCCCTATTATTTCCTATCTACCTATCACTATAAAGAGTGGTGGGGCAGGGCCCCGTTCTTACGGGAGCGGCGGCAGGCATTCGAGCATATGCAGGGGCTCGGCGCCTGTGGGCACCAGTTCGAAACCCGCACTGCTGGCCGGAATGAAGAATCGCTGAAACGGTGCGAGCTGGAAGCTGTGCCGCGGCGTCTTCAAGACCGCTTTTCCGGAGGTCACGATGCCGATGAAGGCCTCGTCGACACTACGACGCGAAGGGCCTCGGTAGACGCTCTGCTGCACGCGGTAGCAGGGCGTGACATCCGGCCCGATCAGCGCAAACAACTCCCCGTCGCCCTCCCATGGCCGAACGGGCTGAGGCTGGAATGAGTAGCGCTCGCGTACCGCGTCTACCGAGACCGCGTCGTAGTTGAAAACATCGAGGCAGAAGTCGAGCCCGCGTCCCATGAAGCGGGCGGACTCAGGCAAGACGTAGCCCGCCTTTTCAAATTCGAAGCGCACCGCGAGGTCGGAGGGCTCCATGATCTCGACCATCATGATGCCTTCGCCGATCGCATGCGGGAAGCCGCCCGGGATGAAGAACGTATCGCCCGGCTTGACGGGGATGCGCTCAAAGCAGGCTTCCAGTGCATCCAGATCCTGCTCTTCGATCATGCGCTTCAGCTCTGCCCGGCTGGGCGGATGCTGAAACCCGAGATAGATGTAGGGATCCTGCACCTCGGGGCGGATCGAGAGGATGTGGTAGGCCTCGGCCTTGCCCGAAGGCCCCAGGCCGTGGGCGCGGGCAAACTCGGCCGTGGGGTGCGCCTGGAAGTGGAGGCGCACCGCCGCGTCGAGCAGCTTTACCAGCACCTGGGGTTCGGGGCCGTAACGTTGGACATGGGCCGCTCCCAGCCACGCCTCCGCATTCGCCTTCAGCAGGTCGCGGAAGTAGGTCGCCTGGCCCTCGGCTTCCACGCGCGCCAATCCCTCGTCGTCCCGGGTGGGGTGGGGGTTGATGGCGCGGGTGGTCGAGGCGAGCCAGTCTTCGGGCCAGTGGTCGTCCTTGGGCGCTTCGCGGCCCTCCAGGCGGTCGAGTTCACGACCGCCCGGATAGGTCCGCCAGACGCGATTGGGCAAGAGCGGGACAATATCCATCGTCGAGCGAGGTCAAGGGGTTCAGCCGCCGCGCGCCTGGCGTCGGGCTTCCCGGCGCTGCTGCATGGCTTCCTTGTTGTAGGCCCAGTAGAGCAGGTAACCGAGGCCCATTAGCACGCTGCCGCAGCCGATGAAGGCGATGCGTCCGCCGATCGGGTTGGGGATCAGGCAAAGCAGGAGGATGAAGAGGCCGTAGCTGCCGGCGAGCGTGCCCAGCACCTTGCCCTGGCGACCGTCGAGGCTGACCTTGTGCTCCGTGGGCAGCACGGGCGTGGCGAGGTTTTCCTGGTAGGTGCGGCGCTCTTCGGCGCGGGCACCCGAGTGCTCCTTGTAGAAGGTCTTGGTGAAGAGGAACCAGGCCGGCAGGATGGTGCAGCTGAGCAGGATGCCCTGCATCGCGTCCCAGTCGTTGATCTCACGCAGGGAAAGCCCGAGGTTGTAGGTCTCGTCCCAGAAGCTCGCATTGAAGTGGTAGCGGGCGAAGTAGCTGATGACGAGGCCGATGACCACCGTGGTCCAGCCGGACCAGTCTGGAGTCTTGTGCACGACCACCATCATGATGAGGGGCACCGTCACCGGCAGGGCCACGAGCGAGCCGAATTGCAGCATGATGTCGAACAGGCCGAGCGTCTTCAGGCTGCTGAAGAACAGGCCGGCGCCGATCACGCAGAGGCCGAGGATGATCGTCACCGTCTTGCTCACCAGCATCTGCTCCTTTTCGGAGGCTTCCGGGCGCAGCAGGCTGAGGTAGAAGTTCTTGACGAAGATGCCGGCGTTGCGGTTCAGGCCGCTGTCCATCGAAGAGATGGTGGCGGCAAACATACCCGCGATCAGCAGGCCGATCATGCCGGCCGGCAGGGTGTCGATGGCCATCTTGACGTATGAGGCTTCCGAGGCGCGCTCGCCGAGTTGCGGGAATACCTGCGCGAGGTCCGGGTAATAGATGGCGCAGACCATCGGCGGAATGAACCACAGAATAGGCCCGAAAATGAAGAGCATCGAGGCCATGAGGCCGGCCAGGCGTGCGTTGCGCGAATCCTTGGCGTTGAGGTAGCGCGAGGCTTCCATGATGTTGTTGGTCGACGCGAATTGCTTCACGAAGATCAGAATCATCCAGCTGATGGCGATGAGCGGGTAATTGACGTCGTTGCCGAGGAAAATGTTCTCCGCCGGGAATTGTTCGATGAGATTCACCGGCCCACCGACCTTGATCAGGGAGAATACGGCCGTCGTCACGGCAATCATCATGAGGATCAGCGTCTGCATGAAGTCGGACGAAACAACCGCCCAGGAGCCGCCGATCGTGGAGTTGAAGAGCACGATCAGGCCAGTGACGATGATGGTCGTCTGCAGATCGAATCCGAACACGGTGGCGAGGAAGACGGCGAGGCCGTTGAGCCAGATGCCCGCGTAGGCGATGTTCGTCGGCAGGAAAATCCAGGTGAAGAACTGCTCGTTGGCCCGTCCGAGGCGCTGCCGCACGGCCTGGATCGGCGTAATGACGCGCAACTGCCGGAACTTGGGCGCGAAGTAGAGGTAATTGATGAAAAACCCGAGCGCGTTGGCAAAGAAGATCGTGAGGATGATCGGGCCGTTGCTATAGGCGTGACTGGCCGCGCCCGTGAAGCTCCAGGCGCTGAATTGCGTCATGAAGGCGGTCGCGCCGGTCATCCACCAGAGCATTTGGCCGCTGCCGCGGAAGTAGTCGCTGGTGTCCGACACGAATTTCCGCGAGATCACGCCGATCGACGCCAGAAAACCGAAGTAGAAGATCACCACGAACAAGTCGTAGAAGCTGATTCTCATGTTGTTTGGGGGAAGGGTACGGAGTGGAAACGCTATTTCGCTAAAACGTCTAATTTTTATTGGAAGCCTTCAACAACTATCAACTGAAAAACGCCCGAGCGTGTGAAAATTCGCTCCTTACTGCGTGAAAGAGAAGAAAATAAACCTGATAAACTAATAAAGATGTATTGCGGTTTTCTGAGTATTTGGTCTTTCTTGGATGATAAGAATGTCGAAGAAGCGGATCAGCCAGACAGAGATCGCCCGCCAGTTGGGAGTGTCCCAGACCCTCGTTTCCATGGCCTTGAACGGCCGTACCAGCGAGGTGGCGAAGGCCACGTATGACCGCATCTGGGCGTTTGCGGTCGAGCACGGCTATTCCCCACGCGGGATGAAGCTGAAAAGCCTCGGCGAGGCGCAGCCGGAGGCCTTTACGGTCGGATACCTGCTGCGGAGCCCGATCCGGATGGCGACGAAGAGTAACTTCTTCAGCCACGTGACCCAGGGCATGCACGAGTATCTTAGCCAAAAGGGGCTCAAAATGACCTTTCTGGGCTCCGAGAGCGACTATACGCCAGAGAATTTTCCCGTGCGCGATGGATTCGTCCGTTATTTGGAAGGGGTTGCGATCCTGGGGCAGGTGCACCCGGAGTTTCTCGACCTGGTGTGCGGCCTGAAGAAGCCGGTTGTGATGGTCAGCGCCCGGGCTCCCGGCATTTGCCACAGCGTGAACTCCAACGAGCGCCAGGCGGCGGACCTGATCGTGGGTCACCTTTACGACCTCGGCCACCGCGAGTTTGCCTTCTTTTCTTCACGCGCCACGCCCGGCCGTCACAGCGAGCGCTACGATGCCGTGGTAGCCGCCCTGCGCGCACGTGGGCTGAGCTTGAGGCCCGAAAACGTCATGCTGGAAGATGAGGCGGAGCGCCGTTACGGCTATCAGGCGGCGGAAAAGATGCTCGCCCGCTCTTCCACGCAATGGCCGACGGCCTGGATTTTTCAGAACGGCCTCATGGCGCGCGGTTCCGTCAGTCGCCTGTTTCAGGCGCAGGTGCGCCTCGGGGCCGACGTCAGCGTGGCGGCTTTTGACCGCACACGGGTGATGGACGACGAAATTCCGGGCATTACGGGCGCCGCCGCCCGACCGGAAGACCTGGGCCGCGAAGCCGCCCGGATCCTCTTCGAGTCTGCCCGGGACGAGGACCAGGCCTATACCTTTACCGACATGGTATTGCCGGCAGAGCTCTCTGTCCGGGAGACGACCGGAGCCCCGGCCACAGCGCGCAAGTTGAACGCGCAATAATTAGCCCGTTATTAGCCCTAATCAGGGCTTTTTTCAGTTTTTAGAGCTAATTTTCATTGACTGGATTCTTTTAGGGCCAATAAATATTAGCAGCTTCCTGCTAATACCGAGAGCGAACGACCCCTCCCTGTTAGATGTTCCTTCGGTCCAATTGCACCCCCAAACGACTCCTACTCTGAATGAAAATTAGTGTTGTCCCCCCTGCACGGTGGCTACGTACCCTCGCATCCACAGGATTGGTTGCCGCCGGCCTTCTTTCCAACGCCTGGGCACAAGATTCGGAAGACGAAGAAGTCATCGAGCTGTCGCCTTTCGTCATTCAGGCCGCGGATGAAGATGGTTACCGTGCCGCCACCAGTGTTTCCGGCACGAGCTTGAATACGCGTCTGCAGGACCTGCCGATGAGCATTTCGCCGATTACGTCGCAATTCATCGACGATACCGGCGCGACCGACTTTGACTCCGCGCTCGAATATTCCTCGGGCGTCTTCACGGATGACCGCGAAGCTTCGCGTGGCTCCGGCGGTCCGAATGCCAACCGCAGCTCCTCTTCGTCCGAACGCTCGGCCTCGGCCAGTGCTCGCGGCGCCCGCTTTGCGAACGTGGTGAACATTCGCGGCTTCGACGTGCCTTTCCAAAACCGCGACGGTTTCCGCTCCGGCGGTCTCGTTATCGACCCGAGCGGTGACGCCATTGCCCTGGGCGGCCTGCTCGACTCCGTCAACATCGACCGGATGGAGGTCGTCAAGGGGCCGAACTCGCTGCTCTACGGCGTGGGCGTGCTCTCCGGTATCGTGAATGTGATCCCGAAGCGCCCGATGTTCGACGAGGCCTACGAGTTCTCGGCCGGCTTTGGCAGCTACGACTACTTCCGTACCACGGCGGACGCGACCGGGCCGCTCTACATGTCCGAAGATCATAAGGTTGCCTACCGCTTGCTCGGCGCCTACCAGTCGAACGCGACGTGGACCGACTGGCGACAGGACGAGACCCAGTACATGGCCGCCCAGCTCGAGTATCGCTGGAAGGACAAGATCACGATCTTCGGTGAAGTCCAATACGGCAATACCCGCCAGGAAGGCATCGGCAGCCAGTGGATTTACGACGACCTGAGCGACTCGTACGACGACCTCTGGCGCAACGAATACGACGAGCAGCACAACTACGCCCGGGAGGAAGGCGAAATCGGCCAGCTCGCGCCGATCGACTACTCCACGGGCAACCCGCTGCACAGCACGCTCGACCAGAGTGAGCGCGGCATTGAAGGCGGCGACATGCCAGCATCCACGCGTCTGACCGGCCCCGACACCTGGGCCGAGCGCGAGGAATACAATTACCTGCTCGACCTGACCTACACGCCGATCGAAAACCTCACGTTCTCCGTCGGCACGTATTACACCGAGACGGACGCGGAAGAGTTCAACGTCGATGCGCGGATCGAAAACAACCAGATCAGCAGCATTCCGATCAACTCGATCCTGAACAACCAGCCGGACGTTTCGAGCCTCGTCTACAGCCGCCTGAACCCGGACGTCGAGAACCGCTCGAACCGTAATCTGGTGTCGCAGATGGACGACTTGAAGCTGGGTGCCTACTACTGGACCTACGAGCCCACGCACTCCGAATCGTTCCAGTGGCGCGCTCGTGCGGTGTATGACATCGAGACGCCGTTCCTGCTCGATACCAAGGCCCGTCATACCTTCCTCGTTGGCTACCACTACATCAACGACAAGGTAGACTACGTTTCGGGTAACGAAGAAGCCTTCGTGGCCTACAACCAGGCCGACCCGGAAAACGACGCCCTCCACTACTTTGCGCCCAACGACTATTCGACCCTGCACTATGATGGTGGCCAGGTCGCGGTTGCGGGAGACGGCTATTACAACACCGATATCTTCTTCCACGGCTTTTACGGTATCTACCACGGCCGTTTCTTCGACGACAAGCTGGGCATCATCGGCGGTATTCGCCACGACATCTACAACGCCGAGACCGCTCAATATGCGCGCGTCCCGGTGTGGGATCAAGCGGGAGATCCGCCAGCGGGCGAAGACTACGTGACGCAGGATGAGCTCGCCGCGGGTCGCTGGAGCGAAGCCGGCTACGGTTACATCGACAACCCGAACAACAAGACCTACGGCCTGGGCGCCTACAAGAAGAGCTTCGACGAAGACGTTGAAGAGACGACCAAGACGCTCGCGGCCAACTACCAGGTCTTGCAGGGACTGACGGTTTACGCCCTCTACTCCGAAGGTATCGCGCCGAACACCGGCCTGATCGACGGCAACAGTGAGACGATCCCGGCCGAAAGCACGGAATCGCGCGAAGCCGGTATCAAGTGGGAGATCCTCGACAACAAGCTGACCGGTAGTTTCGCCGTCTACAAGATCAAGCGTGAGAACGCGATCTGGCACTTCAGCGATGCCCCGGCTCCGAATCGCTGGCAAGGTGTGCCTGCCGAGATGCGCCCGCCAGGAATGGAAGGTGAGAGCGGTACCGAGTTCGACCCGACGCCGGAAAACGAATACGTCATGACCTATGGGGTCGACTCCTTCTTCGTGACCGAAGAAGACCGCGAACGCGTCGCCTGGCTGCAGGACAGTGTCAACCTGATCTCCAACACGCGTCCTGACATCACGGGTGTTCCCGCCAGCACTCCTTACGTCTACCGCAATCCAGAGAACGCCTCCGAGTTCCTGCCGGCGACCGGTCTCTATACGATCGAAAACCAGAGCGGTGGCAACGCGGGCGACCGTCGCACGATCTACTTCTTCAAATACGACGATATTGATGCGGGCGGACTGCGCCCGATCATGGAGCGCGCTTTCAACGCAACCCAGTATTCGTCCGATGTCCCGGGCTCATTCGATCCCATCCGCTACGTGCGCACTGCCACGCAGGACGGCAAGAACACCGCCGGCAACAATCCCTCCGCCTCCCGCTCCACCAGCGCCAATGTCACGTTTGAGGACGAAGCGACTGGCTGGGACATGGAGTTGATCTACACGCCGCTGGACAACTGGGAAATCGTCTTTAACTACGCTCATACGGAACGCGAGGCCCAGGGCGCCTTCAACATGGTCGATTTCACCGACCTGACGACCGGAGAGACCTATGCGGGCACCGAGTACAGCAATATCGTGCGCATCTTTGGCCGCGAAGCTTTTGGGATCGAATCCGTCGATACCGACGGAGACGGCTATGCCGACCAATTCCTCGACCAGCATGGGGAAGAGATCAGCAGCTCGAACCCGCTCCTGCCGAGCGAAGCAGTTGGTGGCATCGACGGCCTGAGCCTCTTCTTCCAGTCCGAAGATACCGCCCGCCTCTGGACTAAATACACCTTCAAGGACGGCCCGCTGGATCGCCTCGGTTTCGGCTTCGGCGCCAAGTGGAACGGCGAAGCGCAGACCTCGATCCCGATCGGCGGCAGCTCCCTCGGCGTCAACCGCTTTGCGACGCCCAAGGCTCCGGCCCGCTGGGAATTCGAGATGGGCGTCTACTACAGCTTCGAGGTGGGCGAGACCGATTGGCGCCTCCGCCTCAACGTGGACAACCTCCTCGATGATACCCACGACCAGGCCACCGTCACCTATATGGATGACCTGACGGGCCGCGGCGAGGTGACCAAGCGCTACGAGCAATACTACCGCCCGCGCACCGTCCGCCTCACCGCCACGATGAGCTTCTAATCACTACGATCAAACACCCTCCCATACGAAAGATATGAACTATCCTAAACTACTCCTCCCCCTGGCCATGTGCACCACTTTGGCCATGAGCGCTTCTGCTGCCTGGACCCTCGTCGACGATTTCTCCACCGATACGGTCGCGTCCGGCGCCTGGGAATATGACGTGAACCCCGAAACCGATACGACGGCGTATGTTGCGGTCGAAAACGGTACGTTGGCCGCCTATCCCGGCACTCCGGGCGAAGACACCCTCAACATGGTGGCCGATACGCCCATGCCCGAAGGCATCGCCATCGATGGCGTCGGGACCGTGTTCCTGCAGGTGCGTCAGCCCATGGTCGACGGCACGAAAGGCCAGATCGACACCGTCTGGGGTATCACCGATCTGGACGAAAACGTGAACCGCTACGCCGACTTCATGGCGTTGATGCGTGTCGAGTACGACGAGTCCTTCGACGTTTACGAAGGCACCACGATCGACGGTTCGACCGTGGGTTACCAGACGGTCCTCGCCGACGGCGTCGGCTTCACCGGCGATGTCTGGTACAACATCTGGATCGTGGTGGACAACACTTCCACGACGAACCCCGGTGGCTTCAAGGTCTACATGCAAGGGGGCACCGAGTATCCCACTCAAACCCTCGTATACCCGGACCCGAACATCGCGGACAGTGACCCGGATGAAGACGGTTTGGCCGGCTTCCGCCGTCCGCTGGGTTTCGATCCCATCGACAACTTCCGCATCCTGACCTCCGCTGGCCGCACCACGGATGTGCTTAAGGGGCAAGACCCGACCTACTTCGACAACATCTATGTCGACGCAGGTTCGGTGAACCTCGATAACCCGGTCGACGGTGGTTCCCAGAACATGGGCCCCGGCATCTTCTCCGACTACGTTGAAGATGAAAACGGCAACGTCATGACCGGCGACTGGATGGGCGCGGTCTATGTGACCGAATATCCCTGGGTCTGGTCCTACGACCTCACCAAGTGGGTCTATGTGCCGGATGCCGATGGCAACCTGACCGCCGAACAAGGCGTCTGGATCTACGCTTCGCGTCCGCAGCAATAGAGCTTTCCTGCTCTGATTGAAAATCTCTGAAGCCTGCTCGGTCCGAGCCCGAGAGGTTTCAGGCTTCATGATTAAAATTCAGGCTGTGTGGCCTGAACAGGGGCCTCTGCGTCCCCGAAAAAGTCCCGATACTTTATGTCCAACACCATCTTATATGCCCTCACCGACGTAGAGTGGCAGACGTTCTTCCCCGGCAAGATGCGGGACGAGGTCACTGGCTTGGCGGAAAATGCCGTCGTGGTCGACCCGCTCTCCTTCGACGCGGAAACGTGGGAGCAGCAGTTGAGCGAAACGAAGCCCGACATCCTCGTGGCTTGCTGGAAGACGCCGGCATTGCCGGAAAATCTCCAGAAGCTGACCGATGGCAAGCTGCAGTACGTCTGTTACCTTTCTGGTTCGGTCCGCAAGCTGCTCACGGCCGAGCACATCGACGACGGCCTGACCGTTACCAACTGGGGCAACTCCATTTCTCGCACTGTAGCCGAGTGCGGCTTGATGCTGGGGATCGCCTGTATGCGGCGTGCCAGCTACTGGACGATTGGCATGCACCGCGCGAACGCCTGGAAGACGCCGGAGACGATCACGGGCTCCCTCTTTGAACGCCGGATTGGCCTTCACGGGTTCGGCTCCATCTCCCGCGAGCTGGTCAAGCTGCTGCAGCCCTTCGACACTCAAATTTCGACTTATTCGCCGCGCGTGCCGGATGCTCTGTTGGAAGAGTTTAACGTCAGTCGCGCCGACACCCTGGAATCCCTTTTTGCAGATAACGATATCATCTTCGAACTGGCGGCTCTCACGCCGGAGAATACCGGTATCGTGACCGAAGAACTTTTGCGCAGCATTCCCGAGGGTGGGGCATTCATCAACATCGGCCGCGGTGCCGTGGTGGACGAGGAAGCCCTCGCCCGGGTCGCCGCCGATGGCAAGATCCAGGTGGGCCTCGACGTCTACGGCAAGGAACCGCTGCCCAAAGACTCCCCCTTCCGCCAAAATGATGCGGTGATGACGCTGCCCCACTTGAGTGGCCCCACCACCGACCGCCGCCAGGATTGTGGACGCCTTGCGATCCAGAACATCAAGGCCTACCAGAATGGCGGCGAGCTTGAATCTGTTGTGACGGTCAGCGTCTACCAACGCGCCTCCTAAAAAGAAGCCGTATTCATGGAAATTCCTTCTGCCTATCGCGAATGGCAACAAGCCGCCTGGGATTTGCTCGAGCCCCTGACGCATCTGATGCAACCGGGGCTCTCCGAGCTGCCCCTGGCCGGAAACGCCAGTGACCACGGCGCCAATGCCGACCGTCTGGAAGCTTTCGCGCGCCCCTGTTTGCTCGCCTCCTTTTGGTTGGCGAGCCATCCGGAGCAGCCGGAAGCCGAAAAGGTGGCGGCGTGGTTCCGCCAGGCGATCGACCTCGGCACCAACCCCGCCGAAGCCGATCACTACTGGGGTCCGAATGCCAATTACCACCAGAATGGCGTGGAGATGGGGCTGCTGGGGATCGCCCTCGAAGCGGCCCGCGATCGCCTGTGGGAGCCGCTGAGCGAGGAGACAAAGCAGCGCGTCATCCGCTGGATGGCCTCCAACCGCGGCACCGGCCACCACTGGAACAACCACTTTTACTTCGGCGTGTTTGCGCTGGAGTTCCTGGAGTCCGTCGGTGCCGGGCGCGAGAGCGACCGCCAGTCCATCGACCACTGGTTTGGCGAAATGGAGCTGATGTATCGTGGCCGGGGCTGGTTCATGGACGGCATGAACCAGACCTACGACCACTACAACGCCTACGCCTTTCACTTTTACGGACCCATGTGGTCCTATCTCTACGGGCACCGCAATCCCGCCCGCGCTCGCCGCTGGTGCCAATGGACGCGTGAGTTTCTCAGCTCCTACCAGCACGTGTTTGCCGCTTCGGGTGAGCATCCGGCGTTCGGCCGTTCCATCACGTATCGCTTCAACGCCTCTTCCTGCTTCGCTGCGGCGCAGTTGGTCGATGCAACGGAGCTGTCGCCGGGTCGTTGCCGTCGCCTTTGCACGCGCAACCTGCGCTTTTTCCTCGACCGCGAAGGCACCCGCCAGGAGCAGGGGGCTCTCTCCCTCGGCTGGCGCGACACCTTCCCTGAGGTCGCCGAGCCCTACTCGTGCGCCGGTTCGCCTTATTGGGCCGCCAAGGCTTTCGTCTGTCTGCTCGTGCCGCCGCATCACGCCTTCTGGCAAGAGGCGGAGCAACCGCTGGCAGCCGAACAGGGCGACTACGTGCACGTGGCCGATCCGGCGGGTCTCGTCTTCCGCTCGATCGGGGGACAGGCCGAGATCCTCAATGCCGGCTCCGAGATCAGTGCGGGCAACCGCGACAAGTTCGGACCCTACAAGTGGGGCAAGCTGGCCTACCGCACCGACTTTGGCTTCACCATCGCACCCCGTGGAGACTATTCGCCCGACATGGGGCTGACGGCGGTGGATCCGCGTGACGGGCGCCGCTTCGGCCGCCACTACACGGTGCCGCTCGAGATAGGTCGCGATCACTACCTCAGCAGCTACAATCTGGGTGACAACCAGATCCAGGCCAATGTTTCGGTCGAAACGTTCGTGGCGTGGAAGGATGGCTGGATCCTGCAGGTGCACCGCTACTGCAGCTATCAGCCCATGGATTTCACGATCGGCACCTTCGCCTTGCCGCTCGAGCAGCCCGAGGCCCAGCAGTCGCTCGACTTGCCCCTGCTGCAAGCCAGTGGGGAAGGGCGCAGCGTCGCGCTTCAACCGCTGCAACGTAGCCTCGAAGCCGCCCGTGACAGCCGCCTGAGCGAGAGCGAGCCGCGCCGCCACCTGCAGGCGCCTTACCACATCACGCCGCTGCTCCAGAGCTCGGCCCAGGTGGGCGAGGGGTATCTGGCGGCGCTCAGCTATGCCGGCTATGAGTCCCGCGTCCAACCCTGGAGCGTTGTCTCGCTCGAGCAAGGAGTCTGGACGCTGAAGCACCCGCAGCACGGCCTCTGGATGCTCCGGAACGCCTGGCTGCCTGCACTCGACTAGGACCCCTTTCATGTTCCTCCGTAAAATCCCCCTTATCCTCTGTCTCTGCGTCACGGCGGTCGTTTCGGCGGCCCCCGCTGACCACGTGCCCGCAGACGCGCCCCGCACTTGGGTGCGCGCCGGTCAGCAAGACGCATTCCGGGCGTTCATCGCATCGCCCGAGGGCCAGCGGTATTACGAAGATATCAAGGCCGACTTCGACGCGAACTGGCTTAACTATCCGTTCCCCGAAGAGCCGCCGACCTACGGCGATCCCGACCCGAAAAAGCGCACCCCGGAGAAGGTGATCCTGTGGCGCCAGGCCCAGGACGTCTGCAACCGGGTGGCCACCGTGGCCGAGGCCGCGACCATGATCTGGTTGGTCGAAGGCGACGAGCGTTACCTGGAGAAGGCCAAGACCTTCCTGCTCAACGTCTGCGATTGGGATCCCCGTGGCGTCACCGATATCTACTACAACGACGAGGCGCACTTCCGCCTGTGGCGCAAGCTGCCCGAGGTCTACGACCAGATCCGGGACGAGTTGACGCCGCAGCAGCGCGAGAAGGTGCTCGAAGTCTTCCGTGACCGCGGCAACCGCTCGGTGCAGTGGATCAAGGATTCCGGCCTGGAGGAACTCTCTCGCAATTCGGTCGAGAAGGAGCCGAGCAGCCACCCCGTACGCTTCATGGCCATGACGGGGCGCTCCGGCCTGGCGCTCTACGACGACATCCCGGAGGCGAAGGACTGGTATCACTTTGCCTACGACTTTTACAAAAACGTCTTCACGCCCTTCGGGGGCGACGATGGCGGTTGGGCGGAAGGCGCGGCCTACTGGCGCGGCGTCTATGAGCACGCGGATTTTCAGGATGCCCTGTTGCTGATCGACGATCCGCTGGCCTACAACCAGCCGTTCTGGAAGAACACGAGCTACTTCCAGGTCTACTTCACTCAGCCGTATCTGGCCACGGGCTTCGGCGACTACTCCAATGCCGGCAAGTTCGACATGGAGCCGGGCGTCTACCACTTCATCCGCCACATGTCCAAGGTGCTGCAAGACGGCTACCTGCGGGCCTGGACGGATCTCTACGACGATCCGCGCCCCTTGCCGGACGCGTACGGCCTGAAGAAGATCTACCGCGTTTATCCCAACGAGACCGAATACGTGTGGCGCGAGTTCACCGTGGCAGACAAGAAGCTGCCGCAGCCGAAGGACCTCGGCGAATTGCCGAGCAGCCGCTACTTCAGTGATGTGGGTTGGGTGGCCTTCCACTCCGCGCTCGGCCAGCCGGACGACGATATCCAGCTGTCCTTCAAGAGCAGCCCATACGGCTCGTTCAGCCACAGCCATGCGGACCAGAATGCCTTTATTCTCAACGCCTACGGCGAAAACCTCGCGATCAACAGCGGCTATCGGGAATACCACCGGTCCAAGCACCACAAGTATTATACCCGCACGACCCGCTCGAAGAATGCCCTGCTGATCGATATGCGGGGCCAGGATACGCAGAACAAGGACGCCAAGGGCAAGATCACGCACTTTGAGCAGAACGACTACTTCAGCTGGGCGCAGGGCGAGGCCAAACAGGCTTATCAGACCTTGCAGCCGCGCATCGACCTCGAGCAGGTAACGCGTGACATCGTCTTTATCGACAACCGCTACTTTGTAGTGCGCGATGTGGTGAAGACCGACGATCCGGTGATGGTGAGCTACCTGCTGCATGCCGAGCGTCCGATCTCGGCCAGCGACGAGGTCAATGCCGTCCAGATCGTCAATGGGCAGGCGCACCTCGTGGTCAAGCTCGAGGCCTGGCAGAACGATTTCATGTTCCGCACCTGGAAGGGCTTCGATGTCCCGGTGGATCAGGATTACGTGGACCCGGCCGAAGTGGCCAAGCGCCCATGGATGACGGCCCCGAACGTCGAGCAGGAGCATTTCCGCGCCGACATCAACACCTACAGTGAAGACGTCGTCATTTATTCGGTCCTCTGGCCGACCCGCGAATCCGGCGACCTCGGCTCTGTCAACCTGACGGTAAAAGACCGCGACAACGTGGAAGTCAGGCGCCCCGACGGCAGCACCGATCACCTACATTTCGGAGATGAACAACTCCAGATAGAAAAGCGATAGGGTAACCATAACAGTGCCGCAAACGTGGCAAGCCTTGGTGAAAGCCAGGGTGTAATGAAGGTAGGATTAGACCGGCTGGCCTCGCGCCAGCCGGCTTTTCTGTCTTTGGGTGGGCAAGGCTGTCGAGAAAGCGCGTCGCCGCTCAGCGCCGCGGGCACGGCGGCCGGTCTGGTGTTTATGACGGGAGAGCGCTCGTGTCGGGGCACAAGAAAGGCCGGAAGCTTTCCCGACTTCCGGCCTTTTCTATCTGTTCTGGTGCCGTGACTAGCTAGTGCTGTAAGATGCCTATGGTTTGGGCACGAAGCCCCAGCCCCCGTTTGCGTCGGAGGCGTCTTCGGGCAAATAGATCCAGTGCTGCATGTCCGCGCTGTAGACCCACGGGTCTTGCAGGATGTAGAGCGGGCCGAGGAAGTCACCCGTCATGGCCCAGAAGTTGCCGCCTACGTTGTAGCCGCGCCAGGTGTCAATTGAGTCCTGCGGGATCCAATTGAGGTAGCGCCACATGGCTTCAATGAAGTAGTAGTCGCCCGTTACCGCGCCGACTTCGGGCTCACCCCACTTTTCGGACCCCTTGGCCAGGACAGACTCGTAGTCGGTGCCGATCGAGAGATAAGGGGCCTGCGTCAGGGAGTTGAGCATGTTTTCCGCCGCGGTCAGGTACTTCTGTTCGCCGGTGGTCTGGTAAAGTTCGAGGGCGGCGGAGGCCACGATGGCGGCGGCGGAAGTGTCGCGTGGATTTTCGCTGTCGATCGGGGCGTCGAAGTCGCTGTAGGGCACATAATCGTCTACCTGCGCTTCGGTGGCCGTCATGAAATAGTCGAAGGTGTGCTCGGCGCGCTCCAGCATGCGGGGCAGTTGGGTGTAGCGGTAGAGCATCGTGTAGCCATAGACGGCCCAGGCCTGGCCGCGCGACCAGGTGGAGTCCGTTTTCCAGCCTTGGTGGGTGCGCTTGGAATCGACGCTGCCGTCCAGATTGTAATCGACGACGTGGAAGGTGCTGTAGTCGTCGCGCACGAGATCTTCCCAGCTGGCATCGGCATGCGAGATGGCGGCATCGGCCCAGGCGGTATTGCCGCCGTGCTGCGAAGCCCAAAGGATGATCTCCATGTTCATCATCATGTCGATGTTGACCTCGAAGGGCTCGGTGTTCGGCGTCGAATCGCTCGCCGGCCAGGCGCGGAAGGCGCCGATGTTGGAGTTCCAGCGTTCGTCGATCAAGGTGTCGGCGCCCTGGATGATGACAGAGGTATAATCGGAGGTGTCGACGTCGGCACCCAGCATCAGAGCCGTGCCGAAAGCGCAGTAGATCTGGAAACCGGTATCGTTGTCGGTCGCGGTGGCGCGAGAACGCACACCTTGGTCCCAGCGCGCACCACGGTTCGCCCAGATAGCGTCGTTGGAGAGGTCCGAGAGATACCAGAAGATGCCGGGCACGAAACCGCTCGTCCACGTGCTGTCGTTTTGCGTGCGCCAGACCCCGGAGGTGTTGGTGTAGTTGACAAAGGTCTCCTGGTCGGAGAGGCGGTTGCTTGCGGTGTAATCCCAGCGGTCGGCGGCGTATCCAATGGAATCCGCAATCTGTTGCTGTAGTGCTAGATCGGCGTGGGCTGCGAGGGGGAGTGCCGTCAATGCGGCACACCAGGACAAGGAACTTAACTTCATGTGGGGGTATTCGAAGGAGTGAGCCTAATACTTATTAACTCATAGTTAAAACGTCAACGTTTTTGGCCCGCAAAATCCCGGTACATAAGCAGAGCGACTCCGGGTGTGAAGTCGCTCGCAGGGAGGGGAAAAGGCAACCGGCTCAGGACTCAGTCTCGGGCCCTGTCAGAGCCGCCCGGCAAGGCAGGTTGAAGGCGTCCGCCACCGGTTGGTAGGTCAGGTGCCCCTGCGCGACGTTCAGGCCCTTGGCCAGCGCGGCATCCTGTTGCATCGCCTGCTTCCAGCCGTGGTCCGCGATCTTGAGCGCGTAGGGCAGGGTGGCGTTGGTCAGGGCCAGCGTAGAGGTGCGTGCCACGGCGCCGGGCATGTTGGCCACGCAGTAGTGCACGACGTCGTCGACGATGTAGACCGGGTCGCTGTGGGTGGTCGGCTTGGATGTCTCGAAACAGCCGCCCTGGTCGATCGCGACATCGACGATCACGGCGCCGCGTTTCATGGTGGCGAGCATGTCGCGCGTGATGAGGTGGGGGGCCTTCGCGCCCGGCAGCAAGACCGCACCGATCACGAGATCGGCCTCCTGCACGCGCTCACGAATGCGCAGCGGGCTCGACATGATCAGCTTGCAGTTGGCCGGGAGAACGTCCGCGAGGTAGCGTAGGCGGTCGAGGCTCATATCCAGCAGGGTGACGTCCGCGCCCATGCCGCAGGCTATTTTGGCGGCGTTCATGCCGACCACGCCGCCCCCGAGGATCAGCACCTTGGCGGGTTCGACGCCTGGGACGCCGCCCAGCAACATGCCGCGCCCGCCGTAGAGCATTTCCAGGTATTTTGCGCCCTCCTGCACCGACATGCGTCCGGCGACTTCACTCATCGGCTGCAGGAGCGGCAGGCGTCGGTCGGCGGTCTGGATCGTCTCGTAGGCGATGGCGACGCAACCGCTGTCCATCAGGGCGTGGGTCAGGCGCTCGTTGGCTGCGAGGTGCAGGTAGGTGAAGACGATCTGGCCCGCGCGCAACAGCTTGTATTCGGGCGGCATGATCTCCTTGACGTGCATCACCATTTCGGCGCGCTCGAAGATCTCCTCCGGCGTGGGCACGAGCGTGGCCCCCGCTTGCTGATAGGCCTCGTCGGTGAAGCCCGAGGCGCGCCCGGCCTGGTGTTCGACGAGCACGGTATGGCCGTGCTGCGCCAGCGTGTCGACGCCCGAGGGCGTCATGGCGACGCGGTTTTCTTCCGCTTTGATTTCCTTGAGGATGCCGATGATCATGTGCTTTCGAGGGATGAAATGACACGGGCGACACCGCATTGGGTGCCGCCTTCAGGCATGCACGCGCCCCAACCGGGACGCGCTCAAGGTAACCGCGCTCGCCCGGCGACGCAATGCCTCCGGGCGCTTTGAAGAGGCTCGTAACCTGCGGCGTTAAGCCTCGCCGGTTACTGGGTTGGTCAGCTCGCCGATGCCCTCCAGCTCGATCGTCACCGTGTCGCCCGGCTGCAACCACACCTGGGGATCGCGCGCCATGCCCACCCCGTGTGGGGTGCCGGTCAGGATCACAGTGCCCGGGAGGAGGGTGGTGCTTTGCGAAAGGAAGGAAACGAGCTCGGCCACGCCAAAGATCATGTCGTCGGTATTCCAGTCCTGCACGCGCTCGCCATTGAGCACCGTGGCGATCTTGAGTGCGTTGGGATTGGGGATCTCGTCGGTCGTGACCAGGCGCGGCCCCATGGGGCAGAAGGTGTCGAACGACTTGCCGCGATTCCACTGACTGCCACCCCACTTCTTCTGCCAGTCGCGGGCGGAGACGTCGTTGGCGGCGGTATAGCCGAGCACGTAGTCGAAGGCGTCTTCCTGCGAGACGTTTTTGCAGGACTTGCCGATCACGATGGCCAGCTCGCACTCGTAATCCACCTCCGCGCTCTTGCCGAGCGTGGGCAGCTCGATGGGATCGCCCGGGTGCTGGAGCGCGGACAGATTTTTGAAAAACACGATGGGGAACTCCGGCAGCTTGGCCCCCGTCTCCTCGGCGTGGCGCCGGTAGTTGAGGCCGATGCCGAGGAGCTGAGTCGGCTGGATCGGGGCCAAAAGCTTTTGCACGTCGGCGACTTCGTCGGTGACGCGGTAGTCGCCAAAGATGCTGCCTTCGATGCGGCGAACGGAGCCGTCGGCCTGTTCGGCACCGTAGTAAGTGCCCTGTTGAGAGTCGCGGTAACGGATAATTTTCATGAGGAACGGTTCTCTCCGAAATGATCCGCCTCACGCCGCAGGTCAATGCAAAGCGCTACCGAGCCCGCGGCTCGAGCAGTTGCAGGCTGAAGCGCTCCAGTGGGTCCGTCCAGACACGCGCTGGCCGCAGACCGGCCTGCTCGGCAATGCGTCGGAAGCCTTCCCGCGTGAACTTGTGGGAATACTCCGTCAGCAGGTGCTCACCTTCGGTAAACGCAAAACGTTGATCCCCCACACACACGGTCTGCTCACGCTGACTGACGAGCCGCATTTCGATGCGGCCCCGCTCGCGGTCGTAGATCGCGTGGTGGTAGAAGGAGGCGATGTCGATGCGGGCGTTCAGCTCGCGACGGGCTCGCTCCAGCAGGTTGAGGTTGAAGGCTGCCGTCACGCCCGCGCGATCGTTGTAGGCGCGGTAGAGGGTGTCTGGATCGGTCTGCAAGCCCACCCCGATCAGGACGGCACCGTCGGGCCCGCAAAGCTCGCGGCATTGCTGTAGAAAGCCCACCGCTTCGGAGAGCGTGAAGTTGCCGATGGTCGAGCCGGGGAAGAAGACTACCGTGCGCTCGGCGGCTCGAGAGGCGGTCGGCAGGTCAAACCGGCTCGTGTAATCCGCGCACACGGGCAGGATGTCGAGCGTCGGAAACTGCCGGGTCAGCCGCACGCCGGCGCCCTCCAGGTATTCGCGCGCGATGTCGATCGGCACGTAACACACGGGGTCGTCCAGATGTTCGAGCAGCAAGTGCGTTTTCATGCTGCTGCCGCTGCCAAATTCGACCACGCGGCAGCGCGGCCCGAGGCGGGCGGCGATTTCATCCAGATGGCGGCGCAGGATGCCCATCTCCGTGCGCGTGGGGAAGTATTCCTCCTGCTCACAGATCTGGTCGAACAGTTCCGCCCCGCGCGCGTCGTAGAGGTATTTAGGCGAAACCTGCTTTTGCGGTCGGCTGAGGCCTTCGATGAAGTCCTGACGGAAGGTATCGCGTGCGGGGTTGTAATCGGTGATCGGCAGTTTGGCCGGGGTCGTCGTGCTCATGGGGTCCGGGGGCTTAGGCGTCCTTGGCGAGGCGGATACCGGTGAACTGCCAGCGCTTGTCGGGTTGGAAGAAATTGCGGTAGGTCGCGCGGATATGGCTCTCTGCCGTGGCGCAGGAGCCGCCGCGCAACACATACTGGTTGCACATGAACTTGCCGTTGTATTCCCCGAGGGCGCTGAATGCCGCTTCATAGCCAGGGTAGGGGGCGTAGCTCGTTCGCGTCCATTCCCACACATCGCCAAATACCTGCCGCAGCGGCCCGGGCGCATCCTCCTGGACGGGCGTGGGGTGGAAGTGGCGGTTCTCGACGAAATTGCCCTGGATCTCCTGTCGGCGGGCGGCGATCTCCCATTCGTGCTCTTCCGGCAAACGCGCGCCGGCCCAACGGGCGTAGGCCGCCGCCTCGAACAGGCTCACATGGCACACGGGTTCGTCCGGGTCGAGGTCGCGCAGGCCGGAAAGCGTGAAGACTTTCCAGTCGCTGCCCTCCTGCTGCCAATAGAGCGGAGCCTGCCAGCCCTGTTCCTGCACCGTCATCCAGCCGAGGGACAGCCAGAACTCCGGCCGTTCATAGCCGCCGTCACCGACGAACTCGAGAAACTCCCGATTGGTCACGAGGCGATCGGCCAAGGCAAAAGGCTGCGCGTAGACTTTGTGGCGCGGGCGCTCGTTATCGTAGAAAAAGCTGTTGTCGTCGTCCTGGCCGATTTCCTGCACGCCGCCTTCGTAGGCCACCCACCCCTGCTTGCCGGGCTGGCCGCGCGGTACGGTATTGAGCTGGTAGACCGGGAACATCGGGTTTTGCGCGAATACGTGCTTGATGTCCGTTACCATCAGCTCCTGGTGCTGTTGCTCGTGGTGCAGGCCGATGGTAATGCGTACACGCCAACGCTGGAAGGTCTGCTCGTCGGCGGTGCGCATGAAGTGGAGCATGCCGCGGTCAACCTGCTTGCGGTAGTCCATCACCTGGTCGACGGTCGGGCGCGAGATAACGCCGCGTTGGGAGCGGCAGTGCATCGGCCCGGCGGCCTGATAGTAGGAGTTGAACAGGTATGCGTACTCCGGCACCGGGTTTTTGTAGTGCGGGATCGCCTTGCCGAGGATGAAGGTTTCGAAGAACCAGGACGTGTGGGCGAGGTGCCACTTGGTCGGCGAGACTTCCACGACGGTTTGCACCACCATGTCTTCGGGGTGCAGCGGCGCACAGAGTTCTTCAGTAAAGCTGCGAACGGTCAGGTAGCGTTCGATCAAGGCCTCGCGTTCGGCGCTGAGCGCGGCAGGTGAGGTTTCCGGGGCGGCGGTCGGCTTCATGACAAAAAAAGGCTGAGGTTCCGCCCGCTTCTCAGCCGCATCGATGCCAATCGAACGTTTGGAAGCCGATCTGAGGGATACCCGGCAAGCTCTGGCCCGGCTGCAGTAGAAGCGCCCAGGGCAAAGGGTGCAGGATGCAGGCGATCAGCGCGCAGGCTGCTCTGCAGGCACCAAAAAAGCAGGAGCCGAAGCCCCTGCTTTAGATGTAACGAAGGTAGGAGGGTAAAGTCTCAGGAGGCCTGCGCCATCTCGTCGGCGACGCGGCGGGCCTCGGACAGCACACGCATGGCGTTGCCGCCCCAGAACTTGCGCAGATCGTCTTCAGTATAGCCACGCCTCAGCATTTCAACCGTTACGTTGACGTAATCGCCGACACTCATCAAGTCTTCCGCGCCGCCGCCACCATCAAAATCTCCGCTAATACCCACATGATCGATTCCCATAACCGAGACCATGTGGTCGATGTGGTCCACAACTTCTTTCAGCGGCACGAGCGGCTTCGGAAACTGGCGCTCGATTTCGATGCGCGCCTCGGTGGCCTCTGCCTTTTCGGCGTCGCTCAGGGATTCCCAGTCATGGTATTTCTGGAAGTAATCCTGGTAGGCCTGGCTGCGCTCGGGATTGTCCTGCGGGTCCATCATGTAGCCGCTGAAGACGTTCATCTGCACCACGCCGCCCCGCTTGGCGATGGCCTTGAGCAGGGCGTCGTTGAGGGAGCGCGGGTGCGGGTAGCAGGCGTAGCAACCGCTGTGCGAGGCGATGATCGGCGCCTTGGAGTGCTCGAGGATGTCGTAGACGGTCTTGTCGCCCGCGTGCGAAATATCGACCATGATGCCGAGGCGGTTGCATTCCTCCACCGCCGCGCGACCGAGATCGCTGAGGCCGAAGTGCAGCTCGCCCTCCTTGTCGGTCGAGGAGTCGGCCAGGTCGTTGTTGCTGCTGTGCGTGATGCCAAAATAGCGCACGCCGAGATCGTAGTAATCCTGCAGCAGCCCGATGTCCTGACCGATGGTGTAGCCGTTTTCGATGCCCATGAAGATCACGTGCTTGCCGTCTTCACGCAGCTTTTCGGCCTCCTCCGGGGTGGTGGCGATCCCGCACTCGTCGGGATGGGCTTCTGCGACCGAATGGATGGTGTGGGCGATGGAAAAGCCTTCCTCGATCGCGGCCTTGCGCCCCTCGGGCGTGAGCGGCCCCTGACCGACGTAGACGACGAAGAAGCCACCGTCGAGATGCCCCTCGTCCATGCGCGGGAAGTCGACCTGGCTGGCGTCGTCTTGCCAGGTATGGGCTTCGGAGATGTCGAAATCGGGGCGGCGCAGCACGATGGGCACGTCCATGTGCGTGTCGATCGTGAGGAAGCTGTCCATGAGACGGACGGCTTCGTCGTGCAGTTTCTGGTCGGACCAATCGGTGCGCGGCTCGCCGGACTGAGCCTGGGCGGGCGCCAGCGGCAAGAGCGTTGCCATGGCCAGGAGAAGAGTGGAGACAGGTTTCATCGCAAAGGGTGGAAGTTGAAGCCTAATAGCCGAGGGCGGCGGTGTCGGGGTTGCGCGGATCGCCCGCGCCGTAAAAGATCCCGTCCTTGAACATGATGGAGTTGGTCGTGCCCATGGCGCGGCCCACCTTTACCTCGTGCCCCATGCCCTCGAGGATCTCGATCGTGTCGGGGCTGAAGCCGCGCTCCAGCATCAGGATGTCGGGCAGCCATTGGTGGTGCATGCGCGGAGCGGAAACGGCCTCCGCGACGTTCATGTCGTGGTCGATCACATTGAGCAGCACCTGCAGCGTAGCGGTGATAATCAGGCTGCCTCCACGACTGCCCGAGATGAGAAACGGGCGCCCGTCCTTCATTACGAGAGTGGGGGACATCGAGCTGAGCATGCGCTTCTCCGACTCGATGGCGTTGAATTCGCCGCCGATCAGGCCGAACGCGTTGGGCACCCCCGGCTTGGCCGAAAAGTCGTCCATCTCGTTGTTGAGAAAGAAGCCCATGCCTGGCACCAGGATCTTGGAGCCGAAGGAGAAATTGATCGTGTAGGTATTCACCACCGCGTTGCCGTATTCATCCATCACGCCAAAATTGGTCGTGTCGATGCCCTCATGCGGCGCCTCGCCCGGCAGGATTTCGGAGCTGGGGGTCGATTTGTCCGGGTCGATCTTGGCCCGGATCTCGGCTGCGTAATCCTTGGACAGCAGCCAGTCGACCGGGACCGGCTCGAAGTCGCTGTCGCCGAGGTGTTTGGAACGGTCGGCGTAGGCATACTTCATCGCCTCGGCCATGGTGTTGACCGTGCGGGCGCTGCCGGAGCCCATTGCGTGCAGGTCGAAACCCTCCAGAATGTTCATGATCTGGATGATGTGAATGCCGCCGGAGCTGGGCGGGGGCATGGAAATGATGTCGTAGCCCCGGTAGTTGCCTTCGACCGGTTCACGGATGGAAGGGCGGTATTTTTCCAGATCCTCGTGCGTGATGATGCCGTTGTGCTCCTCCATGTCCGCCACGAGCGCCTCGCCGATCGGCCCTTGGTAGAAGGCGGCAGGGCCATCCTTGGCGATCATGCGCAGCGTCTTGGCCAGTTCCGGCATGCGCAGCGTCTCGCCGACCTGGTAGGGCGTGCCGTCCTCGTGATAAAACATTTCCATCGCCTCGGGAGAGCCGCTGAGCCGCTCCTTGCCCAGGACGAGCGACGCGTAGAGGTCCTGGTTCACGGGGAAGCCGTCTTCCGCCAGCTCGATTGCCGGGGCCAGGGCCTCCTTGAGGCTGATCGTGCCGTATTTGTCCAACGCCAGGGCCAGACCGGCGACGGTGCCCGGCACGCCGGCGGAGAGGTGGCTGTAGCGCGAAAGTTCCTTGTCCACCTTGCCTTCTTCATCGAGGAACATGTCGCGCGTCGCGGCCAGCGGTGCCTTCTCGCGGTAGTCGATCGCCACCGTCTCGCCCGCCTTCGCGTCGTGGATCAGCATAAAGCCGCCGCCGCCGAGGTTACCGGCCTGGGGGCAGGTCACCGCGAGCGCAAAACCGACCGTCACCGCGGCGTCCACGGCGTTGCCGCCGTCCTTGAGGATGTCCAGTCCGGCCTGGGTGGCGAGGGTCGTCCGGCTCGTCACCATGCCGTGGGTCGCCACCTCGGGCTGAGCCGTCGCCTCACTGCTGTAGACGGGCATTTCTTCGGCGGAAACGCCCTGGGCGATCGTTAGAGAGGCTGCGAAACCCGAACCTAAAAATAGCCAATGCCGCACCGTGCCGAGAATTTTCATGGGCGGAGCTTCAGCAGCTTTACTGCCGAACCCGCTCAAATGCCGGCCGTTCGCGTAAAATTGCTCATCGCCACTGAACAGTTGAGAAAATACGCGCAAAAATTAACAGTGCATTTCCCGAGGTATTCCTTTTGCTGATGCCTCATCTATGGCAGACTTTGTCACTTGGCTAAATGGGATCATCTGGAGCCCGCCCCTCGTCATCCTGGCCCTCGCGGCCGGCATTTATTTCTCGATCATGACGCGTTTCCTGCAGCTGCGTCACCTTCGGGGCATGTGGGACCACCTGTTTACCCATGACCGCTCCTCCCAGGGGCTCAGTTCCTTTCAGGCCTTCGCGCTCGCGGTTTCCGGCCGGGTGGGCACAGGCAACATCGCAGGGGTGGCGACGGCCATCGCGCTCGGCGGCCCCGGTGCGCTCTTCTGGATGTGGGTCATCGCCTTCGTCGGCGCGGGTTCGGCTTACGTCGAGGCCACGCTGGCCCAGATCTACAAGCGCGAGATCGACGGCGAATTCCGGGGCGGCCCCTCCTATTACATCGAGCACGGCCTCGGGGTGAAGTGGTTCGCGATCCTCTTTTCCGTGGCGATGCTGTTGGCGACCGGCCTCTTTCTGCCCGGGGTGCAGGCCAACAGCATTGTGGCCGCGACCGAGACCGCTTTCAGCATCCCGCCGCTCTGGATGGGCGGCGTGCTGGCGGTGTTGATGGCGCTGATCATTTTTGGTGGCGTGCACCGCATTGGCCGCACAGCCCAGTTTATCGTGCCCGTCATGGCGGTAGGCTACGTGTTGGTTGCGCTGGTGGTGATCGCATTTCACATCACCGAGATCCCCGCGATTTTCAGCCTGATCTTTCGTAGCGCGTTTGCGGCCGACGCCACTTTCGGCGGCCTGATCGGCATGGCCGTCTCCTGGGGCGTCAAACGCGGCATCTACTCCAACGAAGCGGGGCAGGGGACCGCGCCTATGGCTGCGGCGACCGCCGTGGTCGACCACCCGGCCAAGCAGGGCCTCGTGCAGGCCTTCTCGGTTTACTTCGACACCTGGCTGGTCTGTTCCGCCACGGGGTTCATGATCCTGATGAGCGGCCTCTACAACGTCGAGATCCCCGGGGGTGGCGGCTACCTCGTCGAAAACCTGCCCGGCGTCGAAATCGGCCCCGGCTATACCCAATCGGCGGTGGACAGTGTGATGCCGGGCTTCGGCAGCGCCTTCGTCGCCATCGCGCTCTTCTTCTTCGCCTTCACCACGATGATGGCCTACTACTACTACGCCGAGACCAACATCGCCTACCTGATCAAGAACCCCGCGGTGCGCAAGGTCGCGATCCTGGCGACGCGTTTCGTTTTCCTCGGCATCATCGTCTACAGCTCCACCCGTACCGCCGCGACGGCCTGGGCGATGGGCGATGTCGGCGTCGGCCTCACGGCGTGGCTCAACTTCATCGCCATCCTGCTCTTGCGCAAGCCGGCCCTCGAGTGTCTGAAGGATTACGAGCGCCAGCGGGCCGCAGGCCAGGAACCCGTCTACAGCCCAACAGCGCTCGGCCACCACAACGCCACCTACTGGGTCGAACTGGAAGCCAGCGAAGCCGACGACACCGCGGTCGAAGAAGCGTCGGCGGCGGGCTGATCCGCCGCCATCGTCCGGCTTTCGGCGTTGTAGGCCTGCACGGCCAGGGCGGGCTTTGCGGGCAGGTCGGCGGGGGCAACTCTGGCCGTGACGGTCACCGTCTCGCCGGGCAGCAGGTGCAGGTAGTTGTCGCTCCAGTAGGTGGGCAGCACCTCCAGCTGCGTGGCGGCGTCGATCAGCTTCAGGCGGGTGAGCAGGGCGACGTTCTGGCCCTGGTTGCGCACCGTCACCGCAAAGGTGCCGTCGCCGGTCGGCTGCCAGGAGAGATCGAGTTCGGCCGGAGGCAGCTGGTTCAGCACCGTGTAATCGCTGTCGGGGTGGACCCAGTAGACGTTGCGGGACAAGATCTGCCCATCGCTGTCCACCAGCTTCAACGCGACAAAGCGGAAGCCTTCGCCCAGCGCGAGCGGTTCGGTCTGCAGCTTGCTCTCCGGTGCGACGGATACGGTGCGTTTGAGGGAGCCGGCGCTGCTGGCGTCCGCCTTCAAGACCTCCGCCTCGAGGTGCACGTCTTGCAGGGCCGCATCGGTGCGATTGAGCACGGTGAGGGTCAAGTCGTCGCGGTTCAGCTGGATGTGCACCGGCTCTGCGGCCTTGCGCACCGCATAAAGGCCCGCATTGGGCTGCAGATACCAGTCGGTGAGCTGCCAGACGAGGCTCGGCCAACTGGAGTTGTATTTCCAGAGCGAAAAGCCCGTCACGCCGTCCCATAACTGCTTGTTCAAGGCCTCGATGGCCGCCCGGTAGACGTCGTAGTTCACCAGTTGGGCCTTTTGGGCGTATGCGCGCACGCCCTCCACGCCGGTGGCTTCGAGCTGGCCGTAGCTGCGGCGCAGGATGTCGTCGTAGTGGGAGAACTTGCGCGTGTCTTCGGTCCGGTCGACCGCGTCGTGCAGCGCCCAGGCGGTGTCGAGCGGATAGCGACCCTCGGCCCATTCCGTGGGCGGCAGTTGCAGGAATTTCACCATGCTCTCAAACTCCGGCACGCCGCTGGGCCCGACCTCGCTGTTGAAGCCGGTCAGCTTTTTGTGGCCGAAGTAGGCCTGCGGATCCAGATTGTCGTAAGGTCCCCCGCCGGTCAGTCCGTCGTTGTTGGAAGCCGGCAGGTAAAAGCGACCGCCGTGCGGGTCGAACTGCGGCAGGATGGTCTGGGTCAATAGCTCCTCCCGCGGATTGACGCCCTCGTTGCCGCCACACCAGATAAAGAGCGAGGGGTGGTTGCGGTATTTCTTCACGATGTCGATCGAGGCCGCGCGGAAGAGGTCCTCCGGCGGGCGTAGATCGGGATCGTTCCTGAAGGTGCCCCAGTAGTCGTTGAGGAAGTCCTGCTGGATCAGCATGCCGTGGCGATCCGCTGCATCGTAAAAGGCCTGGGGCGGGGCGCCGGTGGGGCCCCAGACGCGCAGGAAGTTGAGCCCGGCCTGTTTGGCCAACAGGATCTCCTGCTCGTAGCGCTCGGCGTTCCAGGTCAGCATCATGTCGATCACCCAGTTGCCGCCGCGCGCGTAGATCTCGCGCCCGTTGACCTTGAAGAGGCGGCTGGTCTCGCCCATTTCCGTCTCGATCTTGCGGATGCCGAAGTGCGTCTGCTCGCGGTCGCCGTTGTCGAGCTGCGCCTGCACGTGATAGAGGTGCTGCGGCCCGTATTCCGCTGGCCACCAGAGCTTCGGATGCGCCAGGTGCAACGCTGCCTCGTCGTCGCCCTGCCACACGAGGTGTTGCGTCTGCTCCGGCTCCAGCTTGTAAGGCTGCTCCAGGGTGATCGTTTCGCCGTCGTCGTCTGCGATCTCGAGCTGCAGGGTGCCTGCGCGCGTTTCGGCGGCATGGTTGACCAGATCGAGCGCGAGGTAGAGATCCGCCTGCGTGGGCTGCAATTCCAGATCGGCGGCCGCGTAGAGATCGCGGATTTCCACCTCCGGCGTGGCGCTCAGATAGACGTCTTCCGTCAGGCCGATGTCGCGATCGCGCACCGGGGGCTGCCAGTCCCAGCCAATCGCGTCCCACTTGGTGTAATTGAGGCTGATCTTGCCGTCCGGCCCCATGTTGGTGCCCGGGTGCCCCAGCGGGCCCTCCGGCTCCAGCGCGGGCTCGGCCGGGACATCGAGCGGGTGCACCGCGACCGCGATATACGCGGGCTGCCCCGGCTGCACGTAGGGCGTCACGTCGAAGCGGAACTGGCGCTCCATGCCCGCTACCTCCTTGGCTTTTCCGATCTGTTGACCATTGATCCAGACATCGGCGCGGTAGTTGAGCTCGTTGAAGGTCAGCCAGATTTGCTGCCCGGCGTAATCCTGCGGGACCGCCACCTGGGTGCGAAACCAGTAGGGCGCCGCCCATGGGTTTTTGCCTTCGATGTGGCTATACTCCAGCAGGCCGTAATGCTGGTTGTAGGCGTCGCTGGCATCGGGGATGCGCATGTTGTTGAGCCCGAAATACGGGTTGGGGTAGACGCCGTTGCGCACCAGGGCGCCGAGCACAGTGGTCGGCAGCGTCGTCTCATGCCAGCCCTCGACGGCAAAATCCGGGCTCGAGATCGCCTGGCCGCCTTCCTTGATCAAGGCCGACGAGCGGACCTGCCACCCGTCGCGCAGCAATACTGCATGGTCGGGCAGCGGCTCCAACGGCGCGTCCTCAACCGTGAAATACCCTTGCGGGCCCTCGACGCGCTCTTCCCCGCGAATCGCCACGACTCGCCACTGGTGCTCGCCAAACCCGAGCGGGAAGGGCACGTATTGGTTGACGTTGCCCGGCAGCACCTCCGCCCGGTGCCCGTCGATCCATACCTCCAGCTGGTCGGCTTTGATCGGTGCCCAGGAGAGGGTGGGGGCGTTGTTGGCCAGCGTGCGGCCCGCTTCGGGCGCAAGCGGCTGGGCGGGCGTGAGCGCCGGCAGGTGGAGCGAGCCGGCGAGCAGGCTGAAGGTCAGCGCGGCGTGACGCCACGAAAAGCCACGGAGGGGGAAACGCAGTTCCATCAAGGTCGGTTTGGGTTCTGGAGTTGCAGACCGGGAGGCTGGCGCCCGGTGTAGGGGTCTCGTCACTATACACCCTTCCGCCCTGCCGGGGTATGAGATCGCCGGCCATCGATATAAGACCCCTTGGCGCGAGACGGCACGGTCTACACACTTTGATACTGCAAAGCCGCCCCCGACTGTGCCACAGTGGCGGTTTATGCTCTCAGTCCGGAAGGTAAAACTCAGCTATGGTGGCCCGCCGCTGCTCGACGAAGTGTCGTTCGAGCTGGGGAAGCAGGAGCGCGTGTGCATCGTCGGCCGCAACGGCACCGGCAAGTCCACCCTGCTCAAGATCGTCGCTGGACGCGTGCCGCCGGACGCGGGAGAGACCTACCTGCCTACGGGGCGCAATCTCGCCTTTCTCCCGCAGGAGATCCCCGACCACCACGGCACGGTGGAGGAGATCGTCACTGGCGGCCTGGACGGCCTCGAATTGCCGGAGTGGGACGTGGCGACCAAGGTCGAGCGCACGCTGGAACGCATGGAGCTGGACGGCGCAGTGCGCTACGAGCACCTGTCCGCCGGGCTCAAGCGCCGGGTGTTGCTGGCCCGTGGCGTGGTGACCGATCCCGACCTGTTGCTGCTCGATGAGCCGACGAATCACCTCGATATCGAGTCGATCGCCTGGCTCGAGCGCTTCCTGCGGGAGTTCCCGGGCGCGCTGCTCTTCATCACGCACGATCGCGTGTTTCTGCAAAACGTCGCCACCCGCATCCTGGACCTCGACCGGGGGCAGCTGACGAGCTGGGATTGCGACTACACCACCTACCTGCAGCGCAAGGAGGAATGGCTGGCGGGCGAAGCGAAGCAGCAGGAGAATTTCGACAAGAAGCTGGCGCAGGAAGAAGCGTGGATCCGCCAGGGCATCCAGGCCCGCCGCACGCGCAACGAGGGTCGGGTGCGCGCGCTCAAGAAGATGCGCGTGGAGCACCGCGAACGCCGTCAGAAGGCCGGCAACGTGCACCTTGAGATCGAGCAGGCCCAGCGCTCCGGCATGAAGGTCATCGCTGCGGAGGACGTGACCTACGCCTACGACGGCCTGCCGATCATCATGGACTTCAGCGTCGCGATCTCGCGCGGGGACCGTATCGGCATTGTCGGGCCCAATGGCGCAGGCAAATCCACTTTGCTCAAGCTGCTACTCGGCCAGCTGTCGCCCGATTCCGGCACGGTCGAGCACGGCACGTCGCTCCAGGTCGCGTATTTCGACCAGACGCGCGAGATTCTGGACGAAAAGGCCACCGTGCGCGATACCATCGCCCAGGGCCATGAATGGGTCGAGATCAACGGCCGCCGCATCCACGTGATGCGCTACCTCAGCGATTTTCTGTTCCCGCCCGACCGCGCACAGAGCCCCGTGGGCATGCTCTCCGGCGGCGAGCGCAATCGCCTGTTGCTGGCGCGCATCTTCACCCGGCCGTGCAACGTGCTGGTGATGGACGAGCCGACCAACGATCTCGACCTCGAGACGCTGGAACTGCTCGAAGACATGCTGGCCACCTATGGCGGCACCCTGTTGCTGGTGAGCCACGACCGTGCCTTCCTCGACAACGTCGTGACCGAGCTGCTGGTGCTCGAGGGCAACGGCATCGTGCAGACGTATGTGGGCGGTTATCAGGACTACCTGCAGCAAAAAGCCGAGGCCCGACGCTGGGAAGCACAGCGTGCGCAGGCCGCCAAGCCCAAGTCCACCGCCGGCGGCAAGCCGCCCAAGCCACGCAAGTTCCTCAACCGCGAGCGGTGGGAGCTCGAGCGCTTGCCGGGCGAGATCGAGGCCCTGGAGGACGAACAGGCGCAGTTGACCGAAGAGCTGGGCAACCCGCAGCTCTACACCGACAAGCCCGAGCGCGTGCCCGAGATCCAGGAGCGCATGAAGGCGATCGAGGCCGAGCTGGCGACCAAATACGCCCGTTGGGAAGAACTGGAGCAGCTGCAGGAAGAGCTCGAAGGCTAGACGACGTTATGTTGTAAACCAGCGTCGGCGGAGCCAGAAGGCGGCGTTGACGAGGGCGATCATGACGGGGACTTCGACCAGCGGGCCAATCACCGCGGCAAAGGCGGCGCCGGAGCCGAGCCCGAAGACGCCGACCGCCACGGCGATGGCCAGCTCGAAGTTGTTGCTGGCTGCCGTGAAGGACAGAGTGGTGCTCTGCCGGTAGTCGGCGCCGACCAGTCTGCCCATGCCGAAGCTGAGGAAAAACATCAGCAGGAAGTAGATCGTCAGCGGGAGGGCGATACGCAGCACGTCGCCCGGCAGCGAAAGGATGCGGTCGCCCTTGAGGCTGAACATGAGTACGATCGTGAACAGCAGCGCCACCAGCGTGAGCGGGCTGATGCGGGGGATGAACCGGCTTTCATACCAGTCGCGACCTTTCAGCTTCAGGCCGATCCAGCGGGTCAGCATGCCGGCGAGGAAGGGGATGCCGAGGTAGATGAAGACGCTCTGCGCCACCTCACCCATCGTGATGGCGACGACTTGACCTTCCAGCCCGAGCATGGGCGGCAAAAAGGAGAGAAAGCACCATGCGTAGACGCTGAAAAACAGGATTTGGAAGACGCTGTTGAAGGCGACCAGGGCCGCCGCGTATTCGTTGTCTCCCTCCGCCAGTTCGTTCCAGACGATGACCATCGCGATGCAGCGGGCGAGGCCGATCAGGATGACGCCCGTCATGTATTCCGGGTAGTCGCGCAGGAAGAGCACCGCCAATGCAAACATGAGCACGGGCCCGATCAGCCAGTTTTGCACCAGCGAGAGGGCCAACACGCGCACATTGCGCAGCACCTTTGGCAGTTCCTCGTAACGCACCTTGGCCAACGGCGGATACATCATCAGGATCAGCCCGATCGCAATCGGCAGATTGGTCGTGCCGACGTGGGCGGATTCGATGAGGCGCGAGACGCCGGGCGCCAGCGCGCCCAGGACCACGCCCAATGCCATCGCCAGAAAGATCCAGAGCGTAAGGAAACGGTCGAGCAGTCCCAGCGATTTGCGGCATGGCGCACAAGTGGGATAGGGCGCAGGTTCGTCGCTCATGCCTTTGCCTCCAGCGCCTGGCGATAGCCCGCCGCGTAGGCCTCGAATACGAGGCGGATCTGGTCACGCACTTCACGAAAAACGTTCATCACGGCCGCATCGTCACCGCTGGCGTGGGCCGGGTCGTCAAAGCCCCAGTGGTAGCGGTGGGCTTGGCCGGGAAAGGTCGGGCAGGCGGCCTCGGCGTTGCCGCAGACGGTGATGACCGTATCGACGCCTGCGTCGAGGAACTGATCCAGGTGCTTGGAGCGGTGTTGGCTCACATCGATCCCGACCTCCCGCATCGCCTCGAGGGCTTTGGGGTGGACGTAGCCAGCGGGGTGGGAGCCCGCGCTACGCACGTCGAGGATGTCACCGGCGGCGGCGCGCAGGAAGCCTTCCGCCATATGGCTACGGCACGAGTTGCCCGTGCAGAGAATCAGGACCAGCGGACGTTTCATCGACTCAAGGACTGACGAAAATCCGGCCCAGCGTCAATTGGAATATTCACCTTGAGGTATATTAACTATCCGGAGCTTGGTCGCCCCCTGAATAGGCTTGTGCAGCCCCTCTCCGATACCTAGGCTCTTGAGTTTAATTCTGGATGGATGCGTTACCGGACATCGAGCTTTGGTCCAGGATCAGGAATGCTGATGCTGCGGCCCTGGAGCTCCTGTTTACCCGCCACTATGAGCGGCTTTGCGCCTTTGCTACTCGCATTGTGAGAAAACCGGACGTGGCGGAGGAAGTCGTCTCGGATGTATTTGTAAACGTCTGGGAGAAGAGGCGCAAACTCAACATCCAGACAAATGTGCGCGCCTACCTCTACACTGCCGTGCGCAACCGGTGCCTGAATCAGCTCGCCAGCCGACGCAACGCCTACGAATCGATCGACGACCAGGCGGAGCAGGTAGTCGACCAACGCCATGATGCGGCGCAAGGCATGGTGCAGAAAGAGGTGGTGGCCGAGGTGGAAGCCATGATCCAGAGCATGCCGCCCCGACGCCAGCTGATCTTCCGCATGAGCCGGATCGATGGCCTGAAATACAAGGAGATCGCCCAGATTCTCGAGATCTCGGTCAACACGGTGCAAAACCAGATGGTCGAGGCGGTGCGCCATATCGCCAGTTTTTACGACCCGGATGCGCTGCGCTCGACGGTGCGCGATTCGGGCTAAGGAAAAGGCTCCCCGGAGGGAGCCTTGAGCGTGGGTTAAAGGGCCATTACGTCACGGATGACGTGGTGGAGTTGCCAGTTTTCCAGGTAGGCGGGGATGGCCTCGCTGCCCGGGCCCCAGGTCGCCAGTTCCACGAGGTCGCCGGTGTGGTTATGCGTGGTCCAGTTGACGGCGTAGTAGTCATAGAGCGGGTTGCGCAAGTAGATGCCCAGCAGTTGTGGGTCCCCCTGCCAGGCACGGAACGCTTGCTCCATCTGGTCTTGCAGTTGGTCCGAAGGCTCCATGCCCCAGTTCTCGACCAGCTGGCGGCGCAGTTCGCCCGGCGTGGCGTCCTTGGGGGCGTTGTCCGCCAGGTATTCGTAGCTGTGCCGGGTCTTGCCCAGGCGCATGAACATCGGCGTGGAGAGGTTGTAGTCGTGCCCGTAGCCGTTGACGACAAACCCTCCGGTGCCGTGGTCGGTGGTGACGATGACCAGCGTGTCTTCGTTTTCTTCGGCAAAGCGGCGACCGAGGGCGATACAGCGGTCGAACTCCATTTGCTCCGGGAGGATCGCGGCCGGGTCGTTGTTGTGGGCGGCGTGGTCCACCCGGCCCGCTTCGACCTGCAGGAGAAAGCCCTCCTTGCTGCCCTTGAGGCGGTCGAGCGCGACCGTCATCATTTCCTCGAGAGAGGGCGTCACGCGGTCGATCTCGCTGTCGTGCAGGCGGTCGATCATGTAGGGCACGTGGCTATTGGAGAAGGTGCCGAGCAGCTTGCCCTTGGCCTTGCGCGTTTGGGCCAGTTCATCGCGCGTGCGCACCACCGTGTAGTCTTGCTTGCGCGCCTGGGCAAACACGTCCTTGCCATCCTTGCGTTTGGCAGGGTCGAAGTGACGCGAACCGCCACCGAGCAGCACATCCACCTCGCGCTGCAAGTATTGCTCGGCGATGTCGTCTTCCATGTCGCGGTGGATGACGTTGGTGGCAAAGCCGGCGGGCGTTGCGTGCGTGATGCGGGCGGTGGTCACCAGGCCCAGCTTCTTGCCGGCCTGGCGCCCGTAGGTGTAGAGCGGTGTGAGCTCCTTGCCGTCGGCGTCGACGTTGATGCGGCGGTTCGGGATGCGCTTGCCACCGCCCCAGGAGCTGGAGGCGGCCGCGGAGTCGGTCACGATGCTGCTGGCGGAGTGGGTCTCCATCAGGCTGCGGCGGGCCACCGCGTCGCTGTAGAGGTGCATCCACTGTGAATCGCGGTCCTGGGTCTTGTTCAGCCAGGTGTTGGTGGCGGCGAGGGTGCCGTTGGTCATGCCGTCCACGACCAGAAAGATCAGGTTCTTGGCCTTCGCGCGCCCGCTGGTGATGGCGGGGGCGGCACCGAGCCGGGAAGCGCCCAGCAGCAAGCTGCCGAGCCCGGTGGCCTGGAGAAAGTGGCGGCGGGAGAATTTGTGTGTCTTCGACATCGGGAAGAGGGTGGGGGAGCCATCCGTTCTGATGGCGCGCTCAAGTTCGTGTTGCTGAGGCCCGGACGCGGAGGGTCGAGCTGCGAGTCGGACCTTCGCGTCATGCTGGGGCCAGAAGAAGTACAGTGGGGATTTTGACGGATCTTCTGGGTTTAAGACGATCCAGGCTAGAATAGCGAATCGGCCATGTCGAGATGCCCCAGTGGCCACAAATGTTAAATACGCTTAACGTCTTTGTGTCGTTTTTGTGGCATCGGTGCGGCTGGTGGCACACGGGAGCCCGGCGCCGTGGGCGCGGGCTCCGTGCGGAGGCGACAATCAGGACCGCCAACGTCTTATTGCGGCGGCAGGTAATAGGTCCAGCCGGTGGCCTCCGTATACATCCAGGGCCAGTATTCCGGGCAGATGTAATACCAGGCGGCGCTCTCCTGATGGTAAGCCCAGCTGGTGCCCGGAGCCTGGGTCGGCTCGAACCAGACCCAGCCGCGCCCCTGCACGTTGACCCACGGCCAGTAACCGGCGTAGATCCAGCCCCAGTAATTGCTGTAGTGCCACGGGGCGGCCACGTAGTCCGCGCCCGGCACGTAGGCGATCAGCTTTTGATCGGCCTCCGGCAGGGGTTCTGCTGCAGGCTGGAAGGCGTCTTCGTCCAGCACGAGGGCCCAGGCAAAGCTGCCGTCTTCGAGGGTATTGCCCGGCATGTCGTAGCAGTAGACGCGGTACCGGCCTTCGCCGAGCGGCTCGTAAACGAGGTGGTTGTCGGCGGCCTCGGTGTAGGTGCCGTCGGAGTCTGGAACGATGGAGTTGAGCAGCAGCGTTGCGGCGTCGGCCACGTCCTCTAGCTCGATGAGGTAGGTACCGGTGCCCTCCCGTGTAATGGTGGCACTCTCGTAAGACCGCAGGGACTGGGCCGCGCTGCCGTCGTAGATGCCGCCGGTGAGCCCGGGCGTGTCGGCCGGCAGGTAGACGAAGCTGAACGGCTGCAGTTCGCTCTGCGACATGTAGTCCATATACGTCGTCTGCGGGAAGAAGTCGGCTTCCCCGGAAGTATGGTAGCCAACGCTGACGATGGCGGGATCGGTGTTCCCGATGTTGGCGAAGATCAGGCCCGCATTGGCGTCGACCGCCGGAGAGGAGAGGCGCACGACACCGCCGGTGCCCAACGGGGCGGCAGCGTCCGTGGCCAGACCGTTTTCTTCGATCAGCACGCCATCCTTGCCCACGTGACCGGCGACAAAGCCGCTGGCAAAGGGGAAGTAGGCGTAGCTGATCGAGGTGTTGAGGCCGACGAAGGCGCGGGAGCCCGTGTATTGCACCTCAAAGCTGAGGCCGCTGCGCAGGCCGTGGTGAAAACCGCTGAAGGCGTCGTAGTAGGCGCGATCGATGCCCACGCTAGCCAGTTTCGTCGCGTCCTGACCGCCGCGCACGGTCGCAAGCAGGACGCCGTCGCTGTATTGCAGTGGGTCGTCCATCCACGAGACGTTTTCATAGACGCCACCGCCGCCGTAGCGCAGGTAAGAGCGCTCGGTGCGGCGCACGTTCAGGCGGCCCGTATCGTCCATGTTCTGGCTGATACCGGGCACGCCCATCGCATCGCCCGGGTTCAGCGCGCCCAGGGTGATCTGGCCGGCCTGGACTTCCGTGAAGGCCGCGAGACGCACCCGCTGGAGTTCGCGCATGCTCAACGCCCGCTGGTAGAGGGAGGCGTCGTGGATCTGGCCGCTGAACTGCACGGAGCCCAGCTTGAGGATCGAGATGGGCTCGAACGCGACCTGGGCATCGGCCTCGCCCGTCAGCTCGCCGTCGACGTAAAAGTGGATCTGGTCGGCATCCTGGCTGACGCTGAGGTAATACCAGCGATTGGCTAGCAGCTCGGCCCGGTCCGTTGCCAGCGTTTCGCCGTTTGCGCGCAGCTCCAGACGGCTGCCGTCGCTCGAGGGCGCGGCAAAGACCTGGAGCGGCCCCAGTTGCAGGGCTTCGACGGCGGCATCGCTGCCCAGCATGCTCGCGTCGAAGCGCAGCCAGGTCGAGAGCGCCCATTCGGCGGATGGCGTGGCGACCTGGCCCTTGATGACCTGGCCGTCACGGATCTCGTGGCTCAAGCCTGCCTCGATTCGGGAGACGAGGAAGAGCCCATCGTCCAGGGTGCCGTCGTTGGGCACCGGGCGCAGCGCGCTGTGGCCATAGAGGTCGAAGTGGTAGGCCGGGGCGGCTTCCTCCAGCGCCTCGCGTCGGCTGGCGGGCAAGACGGATTCGAAGAAGGGAAACTGGTAGTTCAGATCCGGATCGAAGATCTCCTCATCGAGGTAGGGGGAGAAGGTCTCGACGGCGGCGAGGTTGCCGTCGGCGGAAAGGTTCACGGTCTGCATCCAGCCGTTGCCGCTGCCCGTCCAGCCCTGGAAGTCGGTCAGGCGCTCGCGCACCACCTGGCGCTCCGGCCCGATGCTCATGCGGCGACCGACGCCGTTGGAGCCCACGTGGCCGCTGTAGACGAGCGCGACCTGCGGGTGCTGCTTGATCACCTTGCGCCACATGTCTTGCCCGTCGTTGGCGCCCTCGGGATCCGCGGCGATGATGGGGTAGTCCTTGGGGCTGCCCTGCGAGTTGTCCGGGTATTCGTGCGCGAGCAACTGGCTATCGTAACGCGCGTTGTCGCGGAAGAAATAAGCGTGGGTGATGATGATCGTGCGGTAGGCCGGGTGCTCGGTCAGGACCTGGTCCAGCCAGGTCATGACGGCATCGCGCGGCGCCCATTCGAGCGTCACCACCATCCAGGTGCGATCGCCGGTGTCGATAAAGTGGTAGGAGTTGGCGAGGTCGCCCGGGGTCATGCTACCGCCCACGGTCGGCTGCGTGTAATAGGGGCTGCCTTCGCCGAAATACTCGGGCTTGGTGAAGTAGGAGACGCGTCCGTTGTCGTCCCCGTCGTGGTTGCCGACCGCCAGCACGTAGGGGACCTTGCCGTTGAGGGCGTCGAAGGCGCCGCGTGCACCGGTCCACTGGTGGTCGTTGTTATCGTTCTGGGTGATGTCGCCGAGCTGAAGGGTCGCGGCGATGTTGTCGCTCTCGGCGTGGTTGTAGATCCAGCTGATCTGGGCCAGGAGCTTCTGGTAGTTGCCCGGCTCGTAGTTGTTATAGTAATACTGGATGTCCGGGAGGATTGCCAGCGAGTACGGCGCTTCGTCTGCAGCGCGGCAGAGCGGGCTGAGCAGGGTCAGCAGGCCGAGGGAAAGGTGCAATTTCATGGAATGCGGGTTTCGAAAAAGGGAAAGAAAAGGCCCGTTAACGGCCTGGGTCGTAGTGTCTGCGTTAACGGGCCCTTGGAGACTATGAACTATCGATATCTCTATGTAAGGTGGCTTAGCGCACGGCCATCCAGCTGCTGGTGTTGAAGTTCCAGGCAGTCGGATACCAGCTCAGCTCGGTGTAGAGCCAGGCTTCCATGTCGTAGCTGTAGACGTAGACCTGCCCGCCGGCGCTGGCATCTTCGGAGATGTAGAGCCAGCTACCGGTGTCATAGCTGTAGACGATCGGGGCGTAGGACGTATAGAGCCACTGGAACGAGTTGCTCCAGAAGAGCGTTTCGCTGTATTGGAAGCCGTCGGTCAGGATCGCGGCGAGCCATTCGGGCTGGACGACGCCATTGCCGGAGAAGGGCGTGCCGTCGGCCATCGTGCCGGGCGAGATGCTGAACATCGTGCCGGAGGCCGGGAAGTGCAGCGAGTTGAATTCGCCCGTGATGTCGGGGCTACGGGTGATCGACATACCTTGATTGGCCTGGGTGGAGTCGTAGGTCACCTCGTCGATCACGTAGTTGTAGGGGTTCGTCAGGCGAATCGTGCCGTTGGAGTCCTCGGGCAGATTGACGCCCACGCCCCCGTTGTTGGCCACTTGCAGGATCGCGCCGGCGGTCAGGGTGTCGGCTTCGGCCACCATGTCGGCTTCGGTGCGCTCGCTGCCGCCGGTGCCGCCAAAGATCACGATCGCGCCCTGGTCGGCCACCAGGGTGCCTTCAGGGAACACGTGCACGAGCTGCTGCCCGTTGGTGTTGTTCTCGGCAAAGGCGTAGAGCTTCCAGTTGCTGAGGTCGACGGTGCTGCCGGTGTTGTTGACGAGTTCGATGAACTGGTCGTCGATCGCCTGTTCCAGCACGCCGTCGCCATTCGGGTCGAGGCCGGAGCCCTGGACGCCGCTAAAGGCTTCGTTCACCACCACATCGTAGGGGTCTTCGGCCACGTCGGTGATGGTCATGTTGACCATACTGGGCACGACTTCTTCGGCACGGACGACCACCGTGATGTTGGCGTCGCCATCGAGCAGACCGTCGTCGTGAGCCGAGATCTCGAAGGTGCCGGAGGTTTCGCCTTCCGGGATCGTGATCGAGCTGGTGGAGAGGCTGACTTCGTCGGGCTCCAGGCCGTTGGCGCCCTCGGTCATGCCGTTGGTGGTGATCTCGATGGGCAGACCGCCGGCGGGGGCGGGGTTTTCCAGCGTGACGGTGGCGACGGCGGCGGTCGCGTCGTCTTCAGCCATCGTGTCCTTGTCGACGCTCAGGCTGAGGGTGTTGCTGAAGGTGCCGAAAGGGGTGCCGTCGATGTGCGTGCCTGGCGAGAAGAGCACGCCGTTGACGTTTTCGTGCAGCTGATATTCGCCCGTGATGTCCGGGTTGCGCGTGACGGCCTGGTAGACGCCCGCGAAGTCGGCCGTGTAGTCGTAGGACAACACTTCGGCCCCGCCGGAGCTCAGGATGATCACGTCGCCCGTGTCGGCATAGCCGAAGTTGCCGGCCGTGGCCGTTTGCACCTCGGCGCCGCCAAAGAGGCCGTTCGGGCTACCGCCGGCAAACACCACGATCGCGCGGCCCGGCTTGAGGATGGTGCCTTCGGGGAAGACGTGGCGCGGGCCCTTGTCGTCGCTCAGGATCCAGCCGGAGAGGTCGATGTTTTCGGAGTCGTTGTTCACGAGCTCCACAAACTCTTCCTGGCTGCCGTTGCGGACACCGTCGCCGTTGGCGTCGCCCACCAGATCTTCCGGCAGGGAGCCGGGCACGCTCGTCATGAACTCGTTCAGGACGATGTTCGGCTTGGCGTCGACATTGACGACGGTCACCGTCGTCTGGTTGGGCGCAAAACCTTCGGTGTTCAGGCTGATCACGACTTCCTGGTCCCCGTCGAAGCCGTTGTCCGCGACGATCGTCACGGGCACATCGACGCTGGTGAGGCCTTCCGCGATCGTCGCGGTGGCCGGCACCTGCACTTCTTCCGTGTTGCTGCTGCTCAGGTCAAAGGTTTCACCGCCCGCGCCTGCCGGGTTGTTGAGGGTGACGGTCAGCGTCGCGGTGTCGCCTTCATTGTAGGCATCCTGGCTGAACTTGAGGGTGGCGACCTTCAGGGCGTCGTCGGCGACCACGCGCAGGTTGTCGAAGGCATACTCTTCGTTGCCGCCGTTCAGGTTCATCTTGATGCGCAGCTGCATGGTGGTGCCGATGCGCGTCACAGGCCATTCGAAGCTAGAGAAATTGTTCGTCAGGCGAGCGTCGTCGAGGCTGGCGACGGTGTCTTCGTCGCCGATGAAGTAGCGGCCCGGGGAGTTGGTGCCGGTGCCGCGGAAACCGCCGATGGTCTCCCAGGCGCCGTCGTCGATCCTGGCCTGCAGCAGGAAGGCATTGTCGAACTCGAACTCGTCTTCGCCCTGCGCCGCTTCCATGCGGATCTTGAAGTCGCCCAGCCCGTCGATCGAGAAGGACTCGAAGGTGATGCGCGCTTCGTCGGACTCCAGTTCGGTGGTGCCGGTGAAGCCTTCGGCATCCAGGTCGCGACCGCCGAAGAAGTAGGAGCCGCTGATGCTGCCGCCGGTGGTGCGGGTGCCGCTGGAGAGGTCCTGGCGGCGGGCAAAGAAGTCGCTGGCGCCGTCGTCAAAGCCGTTCTCGAGGGTGTAGCGAGCATCGAGGCCGTCGGTTTCGAAGTCTTCCTGGAAGGCAGTGACTTCTGCCGCGTGCAGGCCGATCGTCGCCAGGAAGAGAGTGGAGAGGGAGCCGAGAGCGGCTCGGTGGAGATGCTTTTTCATAGCGTAGATATTGCGATAGCAGTTAAAGGGAGGGTTAGAGGCGCCAGCTGGCTCCCACGAACCAGAAGGGGCCGGTGTAGCGGATGTAGTCGATGCGGCTGGCGTCGCCGCGGTAGAAGCGGATCGGCTCGTCCGTCAGGTTGCCGCCCTCGACGAAGACGTTGAAGTTCTGGTTGACGCGGTAGCGCACCAGCAGGTCGATGCGCTCGTGGTCGTCGGCGTAGGTGTCGAACGAGTCCGTTTCAGCCCCCGCATTCACGAGGTTCTGGATCGCGGAGGGGCCGGCCTGGACGTCCTCCAGATATTCGCTGCGGTAGACGTAGCTCAGGCGCACGAGCAGGCCGTGCTTCTCGTAGTAAACCGAGAGATTGCCGCTCTGGTCGGCCTGCTTGAACAGCGGAACCTTTTCGTGGTAGCGCTCTTCCAGCAGCAGCTCGACTTCGGAATCGACCAGGGTGAAGTTGGCATTCACGCCCAGACCGTCGAGGCCCCATGGCAGGAAGCCCAGTTTGCGGTCGAAGGTAAACTCTGCGCCCATCAGCTTGCCGCTGCCCGAGTTTTCCTTGCGCGAGGTCGACCAGGTCGTCGACAGCGCGCCGTTACCCGAGACGTATTTCTGCGCGATGGCTTCCATCTCGGGGCTTTCGGTCGCATCGACATCCGTGCGGGTGGCATCGTAGATGGCGCCGTCGAGCTGCTTGTAGAACAGGTTGACCGCAAACAGGCCGACGTTCTTCATGTAGCGCTCCAGCGTCACGTCGTAGTTGACCGACGTCATGGGCTCGAGGTCGGCATTGGGCAGCTCGATGCTGCGCCCGAAGATGCCGCCGTTGATGTCGGGGATCTCGTAGGGCACCAGATCCGTGAAGGTGGGGCGGGTGAGGGACTTCGTCACCGCCAGGCGCAGGACCCAGTCTTCGCCGATGTCGCGGCGGATGTGCAAGGCCGGCAGCAGGTCGTCGTAGCTGCGTTCGCTGCGCACCCAGTCGCTATAGGCGGAGGCATCTTCGTAATACTGCCACAGGGCCGGGCTGACAAACGCGGTCCCGTTCGGGCGCGTGTCGATCACGTTGTTTTCGAACGCGTTTTCGGTGTGTTCCCAGCGGGCGCCTGCGAGGAAGTTCCACTTGCGGAACTTCAGCGTCTGCATGAAGTAGGCCGCCGTGATGTCCTCTTCCGCCTTATAGTTGCGCAAGACGGCGTTGAGCACGTTGTAGGTGATGTCGTCCGGCGACTGGTCCAGCGTGACTTCATCCGGCGTATGGCGCAGGAAGTTGAGCGTCTTTTCCTGGTCGAAGCGCGGGCCGAACGCGTAGCTCGTATCGGCGCTGCTGAGAAACTCATAGCTCAGGTCGCCCGCGAAATACGCATCGGCCAGGCTCAGCTGGGGCAGGGGATCCGTATCGACATCGCTGTAGCGGTTATAGTCGCGGCTGTATTCCTTGTCGCGGAAGTCACCGGCGCCACCAAAGGCGGACGTCGTCTCGAGGCCGAAGAGGTGGTAGTCGAGTTCGGAATTGAGCTCAAAGCCCTGGCGCTTGTCGTTACTGTAGTAGACGTTGTCGTAAATCTGGCCGTGGTCGCGGTTCAGGATGAAGGTTTCCGGATCCTCCAGCTGATTCAGCGCGTTGTTGATGGTCATCTGCGGGGCATAGCCATCTTCCGGATCGAGCTGCGTGATGAAGGACAGGTTCTGGGAGTCCAGCAGCACGCCGATGTTCGTCCATTCCTTGTCCGCTTCAGAGGTGTAGAGCTTGTAGTCGAGCGAGATCCAGTCGGCAAAGAGGTGCTCGCCCCCAAACTGATAGGTTTCGATCTGGTCGTCGGTATCGACTTGCTGGAAGCGCTTTTTCGTGTCGCCGTCCGCGATGTAGCGCTCGTAGTTGAGCGTCTCCGGGTTGAAGTAGATTTCGCCCAGAGCTTCAGCCTCGGGGTAGTAGAGCGGCTTCGACTCCGCCATGCGCGCTTGCACGAGCGGGTCGGAGAGGTCGTAGCCGAGCTTTTCTGCCGTCTGTTGGTTGAAAACGAGGGAGCCACGGTAGGCGACGGAGGATCCGGCGCTGGTGTTCAGCTCGAGTTCCTGCAACGTTTCCGTGTCGTTGTACTTGTTGTAGGAGCCTGAGACATACCAGCGGTGGTTGTCGTTGAGCTGGAACTCCAGACGACCGCCCACAGCCAGACGCTCCCGCTCGATTTCGTAGTCTTCGAAATCGAGCCCGTTGAGCCCGAAACCGCGCGGGTAGGGGCCGAGGTCCTCGCCGTTGAAGGTGTAGCCCGAGGGGTTGGAAGAGCGCAGGTTCGGCGTCGCCTGGGTGGTCCAGCCGCCGCTGCGCAGCGTCTCCGAGCCCCGGTTGTCGAGGGACTGGTTGAAGGAGACTTGCAGGCCGATCTTGCGCTCGCTGTCGCCCAGATCGATGACGTCGCCGTAGACGCCGTTGTAGCGCCAACTGTTGTCGTCGACCAGGTCGTACTTGCCGTAGGCGCCTTCGAGGGAGGCAAAGCGTTCGCCGCGGTCGAGGGCCGAGCGGGTGACGAGGTTGACCGTGCCGCCGATGCTGCCGGCGGGCTGATCGGGCGTCCACGTCTTGGTGACTTCGATGGACTCGAGCTGGTCGGTCGAAATGATGTTGAGCGCGGTGCTGCGGCCGTTCATCTCCGGCGTGGCGACGTTGACGCCGTCGATCATCACCTGATTCCAGTCGGGATTGGCCCCGCGGATGACGACGAACTTGCCTTCACCCTGGCTGTCGACGACGGTCACGCCCGGCTGGCGCTGGAGGGCTTCCGCCGCATTGCGGTCGACGAACTGGCCCATCGCGTCGGCGGAGACCACGTTCACGAGATTCTGCGACGACTTCTGGATGTTGAGCGCCTTGGCGCGACCGACGAGGGAGCCCTCGACGGCAAAGTCCTCGAGTTCGAACACCTGCTCGGTGGTGATGGTCAGGTTCAGGTCGACGTCCTGCTCCGCATCGTCGATCGTCACCCGCTGGCTCGCATCGGGCAGGCCGACGGCCGAGGCACGGACGGTATAGGTGCCGGGTTCGAGACCGTGCAGGGCATACTCGCCCCCGCGGCTCGTGAAAGTGGATTGGCCCGTTTCGACCACCGTGACTTCGCCCCCGTTGAGGTAAAGGTCGTTGATGTCGTCGTAGACGGTGCCGCTGATATCGGCGGCAGAAGCGACCGAGGCGCAGCACAGTCCCAGGGTCGTGCACAGGCCCAGCGAGCGCTGTCGGAGTTTGGTCAAAGCATTCATGAGAGAGAGAAAATTCGAAACGGGCCTTCTCCGGAGAGAAGGCCCGGAAACCTCAGGTCGTTTGTTACGTTACTTGCGCAACTTGCTGCGCTCTCCGGTGCGAATGTTCACACTGAATTGTTCCCACTCACCCTCTTGGTAGGGGCTGGTTTCCTCATCCTTGTCCATCGCGTAGAACGGGGAGAAGGTGCGGAACTTGATCGTCTCGCCGTCGGGCTGGAACTCCATCAGGCGCATCCAGCCGTGGCCGCCGGCGGCGGTGCCCCAGAGAAACTGCGGGTTGAAGAGGATCTGGTGGACGTAGTTGCCCTCGGCGGTCTGGTCGACGCGGTAAGAGCTGGCATAGGTCGACTTGCCGTGTTCCTTGCCGTTCTCGTCCACCTGCTTGGCCCCATAGTGGCCGTTAAGGGTGAGGATAAAGTTGTCGTGCTGGTTGATCAGGTGCTGCCACACCTCCTCGGCGGAGTAGATCTGCTCCTTTTTCGCGATGGGGTAGGCGGCCGCCCAGCCATGCTCCGGCTTGTGCACCGAGCGAAGGGCCATGCCGTCGTCGGTGATCTGGGAGGTGTAGTAGTCGACGAAATCGTGCGTCGCCAGAATCACTTTGCGGTCGGGATACATCGAGACGACCTCGTCGGCCCACTCCACGACTTCCGGACGCGTGGCAAACTCGAGCGTGAGCACCATCAGGTGCCACTGGCCGTAGTCGTAAAAGTAGTAGGCGTTTTCGAGGTGCCCGGCTTCGTAGACGCCACCGAGGGCGTTGGCAGTCAGCGGGTTGTCGCCGGCCTGGAAGTGTTCGTTAAAGTAGGAGAAGTCGCGCTCGGCTGCCTTGCCGCCCGGGCCCATGTCGTGGTTGCCCACGGCGAGGAAGTAGGGCATCTCGCCGGCGAGAACTTCGATACATTCCTCTGCCCGGCTCCACTCGGTCGGCTGATTGTTGTCCGTGATGTCACCGGTATGGACCATGAACTGGATGTTGCGCTCGTCCTGGTAGCGCTTGATCCAGTCGGTCAGTTTGAGAAAGACACCGATTTCGCCGTGCGGCTCGGTGTAGTACTGCGTGTCGGTCAGCCACGCGACAGAAAAGGCGCCGTCGTCGACGGGGGTCTCGATGGCGTCGGAAGCCGCGCCCCAGAGCGGGGAAACAGCACTCAAGAGCAAGAAGAGAGAGGTCAGCTTTGTCTTCATAGGGTCGATATACCCCTTTGGACAAAGCCCCTGCTAAAAATCTACCCCTCTTCACGCGTGACGTTTAGGTGAACCTCTGTGTCGTCTTTTAAACGTGATTGTTACACGATTGAAACGGTGCTTTTAGGTGTTCGCAAGGCGCTCAATAGTAGTAATTTGCGCCGATCCAAAACGACCTCCCGAAGGCGACGATTTCGTGCAGAAGCTCCTGGTTAGGACCGCGCAACCGCACTTTTTTTGAGTTGGTCACATTGCGGACTTCCGCGCGCAGCTCCAGGTGGGAAGAAATTTCATAACGTAGCTGCAGGTCCAGCTGATCAAAGGCGTCCCAACTGTAATCATGCCAATACTGGTCCCGGTCGACATAAGCCCGGTACTTACCGGTATAGGTGTAGCCGAGCTGCGCTTCCCAGCGGCCGAGACCGTAAAACAGCGAGCCGTTCCAAAAGTAGTCGGGCTGCTCCAGCGCGTGGTCGAGGATGCGCTCGCTGCCGTCGTTCATGTTGACGGTCATCTGCCCGTGCAGGAAGGTCGCGTTGGCGCTTACCCCCAGATGTGCGAGCGGGCCCGGCAGGAAGGTCAGCCGGTTTTGCACGTAACTCAGCTCCAGCCCATAGAGGTGCGTCGACTCGCCGTTGACCGGCTCCGTGATGGTGTAGTCGATCCCGTTTTCGGTGAACGAGCGCGTGGTGATGTAGATTTCGCCGTCGATCTGCTTTTGAAAGAAGCCCACCGAAACCATGGCGTTCGGGCGATCGAAGTAATACTCGAATGCGAGGTCCGCGTTCACTGCTTCGCTCGGCTCCAGCTCTGGGTTGCCGCGCGAGATCGTCACGCTGCTGCTGCTCGTCTGCTCGATTTGCTGGACGACGAGGTCTTCGATCTGGGGATGCCCAACGGCCTGGCTGACGGCGGCCCGCATGATGAAATGGGGCGAGATCTCATAGCGGAGGGAGGCGGCGGGCAGCACGCGGCTGTAGTCGTTGCGTGTCACGACCTGCTCGAACCGGCTGTTAGAGCGCTTGAAATTGAAGACCTCTGTGGTGTTGCCCTCGTATTGGGCGCTGAGCAAAAACGAGGCGCGCCCGAGACCGTAGCGCGCCATCGCGATGCCAGTATCGAGGTCTTCTTCATAGACGAAGTCATTCAGCAACGAGTCGATCGCGCTGGTGCCGGCGATGTATTGGAAGCGCTCCGGTTCGGCTGCGAAGAGTTGCTGAAAGGCGGCGAAATCGAGAAAGATGAACGGCTCGTCGCGATTGGGCGGCACGTAATAAGTCGGATCGTAGGCATCGGCCACGGTCACCGGGTTGGACGATGTCGTGTAATAAAGGTCGCGATCGTAAGCATAGTCTCGATGCGTCTTTTCGCGGGTCACGCCCAGATAAAAACCCCAACCCCGGTGTTGCGGCTCCATGTGGTAACTGAGCTTCAGCTGCCCCGTGTAGATGTCTTCATCGCTGTCGCGCTGGAGGGATTCGAAGGTATCGAGCTGGTAGTTGGCCGGTTCGAGGAAGTAATCGGGGTGCTCCAGCTCGTAGCGCGCGATCTGGTGCGACATGTCGTAGCGGTAGGCCAGCTGAGTCGTGGAGGGCGTCGAAAAGCGCGCCGTATCGTTGTCGGTAAAGTTTTCTTCCGCCGCCGAATAGCCGACCGCCGTACGGATCTCGAGGTCGAAGGGGGTGGTATAGCGGGCGTGCAGGCTGGTGCCGTAGTTGGCGCGAAAGATGGGGTAGTCGGTGAACTGGACCACCGCTTCCCCCTCCGCGATACGGCCCGTGGTGGGCGTTTGCTCGCTGACGGTCCCTCGATTGTAGAGGTGGTGCACGAAGCGGTCCTCGTCGTCGAACTGCGAGAAGTAATACCCGGTGAGCTTGGCCTCGAAGTTGGGGTGGGGCCGCGACTCCAGCTTCAGCAAGTGCCCCCGGCGCGTGACCGTGTTGTTGTAGACGAACCAGTCGTAGTGGTGGGTGACGGGGTAGCCGTTGCCCTGGTCGGGATTCTCGACGCGAAAGCCGCCATCGTTGTACCAGCGGTAGGAGTTCTGGTTGGTCTTCTCCTCGTCGCGGACTTTCTGGTAGTAGGTGAAGCCGTAGAGCAGGCCGAACATGTCGCGCGGCCCGAAGCGCTCCGTCACGGTCATCTCCGTCCGCCACGAAAGGCCCGTATTGCCCGGGACGGCCTGGGAATCGAAGTAGCCGCCCATGCCCAGGATGCTGAGCTGTGGCAGGTCGGTATCGAAGGGGCTGCGCGTGACGAGGTTGACGTTGCCGCTGATGCTGGCGTCGGTCTGGTCGGGCTGCACGCTTTTGGTCACCTCGAGGCGCAACACGGCGTTGGTGGGGATCGCTTCGAGGTTCACGCGCCGGCGGGAGTAGTCCTGCGCGGCAATCGGGATCCCGTCGATCGTGGCGTTGAGGTAGTCCGGCTGCACGGCCCGGATCGAGACGTAACGCGACTCGTCTTCGTCGAGGATCGACATCACGCCGGGCACGCGTTTGAGGGCATCGGCCACGTTGAGGTCGGGCAACTGTCCGATTTCGTCTGCCGAGATGGTCTCCATCAAGCCGAGCGCCTGGTGCTTGCGTTGCATGGAGACCGCGTTGGCGTAGGCGAAGCTGTTGACGGGAAACGGCGCGAGCTCGATCACTGATGGCGCCCGCAGTCGGAGCTTCGGCGGCTCGGGGGCCGCGGCCTGATCCGGGTGGTAACACTCCGGGTCGATCACTTCTGGAGCGCCCGGGCGGATGGCGATCTGGTTGCCGATGCGCTTGAACTGGAGCTGCCCGAATTCCGCGAGCGCCTCGAGCACGTCGGCGACGGTAGCGGCGTGCGCGGGCAGCTCGATGGGCGCATCCAGGTCGATCTCTTCCTCTACGTAGGAAAAGTGGTAGTGGGTCTGGGCCTCGATTTCACGCAATGCTTTCCCCAGGCGTTCATATTCCGGCGGAACATAAACGGGGGTGTCGCAGACGGAGGCATACAAGGCTCCCGCAAAGGGAACATGCGCCACCGCAATGAGAGAGAGAAGGCCAGCGATAGACTTCATGCGAAGCGCGTTCAGAAACACTCTGAAAGCACTTCAGCCGACAAGGTCAAGCAGATCAGCGTACCAGATGGATCGCGGTGACGTCGTCCGCGTCGCGTTCCACCTCATACTGGGCGTTGGCCGAATAAGTCAGCGCCTCCAGGATCACCCAGATGTCGTCCTGCCCGAATTTGCCAGTGATGCGGCGTCGCGCGAGGTCCGGATCGTCGACTGAGACGTCGATCCCGTAAAACCGGCTGAGTTCGCGGGCCACTTGAGAGAGGGGAGTGTTGCGGAAGACGAAATCGCCGTCCTTCCAGGCCAGGATCTCGGTGGATTCAAAGCTGCCGATGGAAGCTTGGCCTGCCGTCTTTTCGAGCTTCAGCTGCTGCTCGGGCTTCAGATACGTGGACACCGCCGCGCCCTCCGCGTGGGATTTCACTTCCACCTTGCCCTCGAGCAGGGAGACTTCGGCCCTGCCTTCATCGTCGTAGTTGCGCACGTTGAAGACCGTGCCGGTCACCACGACGTCCAGATCGTCCGTCTGCACGATAAAGGGGTGCGCGGCATCGGAGACGACCTCGAAGAAGGCCTCGCCATCCAGCTCGACCCGGCGCACGCCGGACTCGAATTGCTGGGGATAGCTGAGGGTCGAGCCTGCATTCAACGTCACCCGCGTACCGTCGGCCAGCGAGAGCGCGCGATAGCCCTTTTGCAGGTGGACTTCGCGCCAGGCGGTGTCGGTGGCGCTGGAGGGTTGCGCTCTGGTATAGATAAAGTAGCTACCAATGCCCAGGACGGCGACGGCCGCCAGTTGGGCCACACGGCGCCAGGGGACCAGGATGAAGGGCACGAGCTTCCGGCGATGCGTAGCTGAGGTGTCGGTACGGTTGCGTAGCTTCTCCAGCCCGGCGTGGGAATCAAAGTGACCCTCGGGCGGCAGCGCGTCCATCTGGCGCCATCGTTCTTGCAGCCACTCGTATTGGGCGCGGTTTTCGGGGATGGACAGCAGGGCGTTCAGCTGCGAAATCTCTTCCGAGCTGGCCTCTCCCGAGAAGCGCTTGGCTACCAACGCTGCAAGTTCAGCATCCTTCATTCACTTATAGGACACGAGAAAAGCCGAATACCTACTATTGTGTCACGCAAAAATCAAAAGAGAGATGAGATGAAGGCGAAGCTGCAAGCATGGGATTGTTAAAATCATGAAAACGCGCTCGAATCCGACGCGTTCCGCCATATGGGTAGGGGAGTGAAGAAACGGGTAGTGATGCGCGATATTGCAGAGCGGGCCGGGGTGCACCCCTCCACGGTCTCGTTGGCCTTGCGGGAGCATCCCAGCATCCCCAAGGAAACGCGCGAGCGCATCCAGCGACTGGCCGCAGAGATGGGCTACCGACCCGACCCCGCGATGTCGGCTCTGGCGTCTTACCGCAAGGCACACAGCCCGCACCCGGCCGCGGCGCCCATCGCCTTTGTCATCAACGCCCGTAACGAGGCTGAGCTGCACGAATCGCACGTGCACCCCCAGCTGATCCAGTCGGCGCGTGAGCGGGCGGAAGAACTGGGCTACAAGCTGGAGGTATTCGGGCTCGAGAGCGAGTACCCGCACAGTGCGGCGTTGGACCGCGTGTTGCAGGCGCGCGGCATCCAGGGCGTCATCCTGGGCGCGCTCTGGCACCGGCAGGAAATGGTCCAGCTCGACTGGGATCGTTACGCGGTGGTGAAGATCAACCAGGAACCCCGTGAATTACCGTTAGATACGGTCGCCAGCAACCAGATGCGTGCCGTGCGACTGGCTATGCAACGAATGCGTGACAAAGGACTGCGGCGGATCGGGCTCGCGGTGGCGGCGTTGGATGAGTTGCACAACAATCAGCTGTTTACGGCTGGTTATTTCGTGGAAGAAAACGATCCGCGGGCGCCTGATTTCGTGCCGCCGCTGGTCTTTGAGCGTCGCCCGTGGCCGGACATCCGGCAAGAGGCGGTGGATTGGGCGCTGCGGCACCAGCTCGATGCGGTGTTGTGCAACTGGAACAATTTCGACCAGGTGGCCGCGCGCGCGGCCGAAGCCCTGGGCCGACCCTGCCGCTACGTACCGCTCGATGCCGATGCGCACACCATCCGCTTCGGCGGAGTGGAGCAGAACCACCGGGAGGTGAGCCGCCGGGCCGTCAACATGATCATCGGGCAGCTCAACACATTCCGCAAGGGGCGACCGGGTTCGCCCATGTTGTCGCTGGTGGAGCCGCTTTGGGTGGACTCAACTGAATGAGTAGACGGCGTATTGTGCCGCGCTGAATGTCGTCTTAGCGTGGCGGCGATGACATTTCCTACTCACTTTCGTTGGGGAGCGGCAACCTCCTCGTATCAGATCGAAGGTGCCTGGAACGAGGACGGCAAGGGTCTCTCGATCTGGGATACTTTCACTGAGATGCCCGGCAAGGTTTTTCGTGGCCACGATGGCAAGGACGCTTGCGACCACTACCACCGTATCGATGAGGACGTGAAGATCATGTCCGACATCGGGCTGCAGATGTATCGTTTTTCGCTCAGCTGGCCCCGCATTCTGCCCCAGGGGACCGGTAAGGTGGAGACGCGTGGCCTGGACTTTTACGACCGTCTGGTCGATGCCCTGTTGAAGGCCAACATCGAGCCCTGGATCACGCTCTATCACTGGGATCTGCCCTGGGCGCTGCAACTGCGCGGCGGCTGGATGAATCCGGAGATCAGCGACCAGTTCCAGAACTACACCGAGGTCGTGGCCCAGCGCCTCGGCGACCGCGTGAAGCACTGGTTTACGCTCAACGAGCCGCAAGTCTTCATCGGCCTCGCCTATGCCCTCGGCGCGCACGCCCCGGGCTGGAAGCTCTCGCTGCAGGAAAACCTCGTGGCTGGTCACAATGCGCTGCTGGCCCACGGCAAGGCCGTGCAGGCTTTGCGCGCAAACGTGCAGGACAGCAAGGTCGGCGCGGCCCCGGTCGGCATCTGCTTCCGCCCCGCCACCGAGTCCGCCGAAGACATCGAGGCCGCCCGCCGAGCGACCTTTAACGTCAAGGCGCCGGCCAACTCCACCCCCGAGGGCATTTTCGATTCGCTCTGGAACTCCGCCTGGTGGATGGAGCCGATGTTCAACGGTCGTTACCCGGAAGAGGGCCTCGAGCGCTACGGCGACGCTATGCCGGCGTTCGACGAGGCGGATCTCAAGATCATCCAGCAGCCGCTCGACTTCTTTGGCGCCAACATCTATCACGCGCAGACCGTGGTGGCCGCCGACAACGAAGACGGTTACAAGATCGTCAACCCGCCGGCCGGCAACCCGCGCAACACCATGAACTGGGACATCGTGCCCGACGCACTCTACTGGGGCGGCAAGTTCTACCACGAGCGCTACGGCCTGCCGATCTTCGTGACCGAAAACGGCATCCCCTGCGTCGATATGGTGTCTCCGGACAAGAAAGTCGAAGACGGCTCCCGCAAGGAATTCATCCGCGGCTATGTCGGTGGCGTGAAGCGTGCCCTCTCCGAAGGGGTGAACTTCGCCGGCTATTTCTACTGGTCGCTGATGGACAACTTCGAGTGGGCAGAAGGCTATTCCCAGCGCTTCGGCCTCGTGCACGTCAACTACCAGACTTTCGAACGTATCCCCAAGGAGTCCTCCAAGTTCTACTCGGAGATCATCCGCACCAACGGTGCCATCCTTTAGCCTCAAGGCTCGTTAGCCCGCTTAGTCTCTTAACTCCCCTAAAAAAGAGGCCTTGTCCGTTTGGACAAGGCCTCAACTTTATACGGAAATGGGGATCCGCGGCTATGCCTGATAGGTCTGCCAGAGGCTGGAGACGCTCAGCTTTTGCGGGTCCACCTGACCCTCTGGCGGCAGCTTGGCGCGCAGGGTGCGGGTTTCGCCGGCGGCGAGATGGAAGAAGTTGTCGCTCCAGCGGAAATCGGCGTCCGGATGCGTCAGCCAGGCCCAGAGGGCCGGGCGCTTGGCGCTGACCGTGGCCACGATCTCGTCGCCCTCGATCTTCGCCTCCAGGCTCAGCTCGGGATCGCGGAAGTTCATGTGCTTCGGACGCTCGAAGAGCACGAGGCTTTCGGAGGTCGCGCCTTCGCCCTTGTCTAGGCGGGCAAACACCAGCAGGCCGCGCGGGCCGTATTGGTCCAGCAGGTCCTTGAGTTCGACTGTGCCGACGCAGTTGGACGTGCCGGCGGCGGCGCTGGCGGGCACCACGCCTTCGCGCAGCTGCTCGCCCTCGGGCGTCGTCACCATCCAGTTGATCTGGCCGGAGAAGTCTTCCCGCAGATCGTTGCTGACAAAGAGCTCGAAGCTGCCCTTTTCGGCATCTTCGACGGTGGAGAGCATTACCGGGTCGAAGAAGCGACGGGCCGCGTAGTGCAGCGCCTTCCAGCGGTGGAAGTAGTCGATCGAGGCCCAGCTGGCGATCGGCCAGCAATCGTTGAGCTGCCAGTAGAGTGCGCCCATGCAGCGCGGCATGTTGCGGCGCCAGTGCTCGACGGCGTACTGGATGCCCAGCACCTGCAGGATCTGCGAAAGCCAGACTTGCTGCTCGAAGGAGGCGGGCACCTGAAACCAGCTCAGCATGTAGTGGAAGATCAGCTCGTTGCCATTGGGGCTGCGCTGGTGCTTCTCCATCACAAAGCTGGTGAGGTTGCGGTCTTCCTCGTTGGTGAAGGTTTCGATCGTCTTGGGCTCGGGAAAGCTCTGGAAGCCGAACTCGCTGCAGAAGCGGTGCAGCGCCGTGCGATACCACTCGAAGGGCTGCTTGCCGTGCCAGACGGACCACAGGTGGGCGTCGCCCCAGCGTGCATCGCCGGAGGCCGGCTTCATGCGGTCGCCGATCGGGCTGTGCTCGCTGGAGGGCCAGTAGGCAATGTCGGGGCAAAGCTCTGCGCACACCTCGGCGAGCAAGTCGTCGAACAGGGCGCAGTAGTGGTGCCAGCTCATCGTGCCGGGCGTGTCGCCGATGAAGCCGTAGAGGTGTTCCAGCTCATTGTTGCCGCACCACAGGACCATCGAGGCGTGGTGGTGCAGGCGGCGCACGTTTTCCTCGGCCTCGATGCGCACGTTGTCCATAAAGGACTTCAGGTGGGCAGGGTAGGCGGAGCAGGCAAACATGAAGTCTTGCCACACGCACAGGCCAAGCTGGTCGCAGATCTCGTAAAAATCGTCGCTCTCATACTTGCCGCCGCCCCAGACGCGCACGCAGTTCATGTTGGCGTCGGCGGCGCTTTGCAGCAGGTCCTGCAGCGTTTCGCGCGTGATGCGGCCATCGAAGGAGTCGGCGGGGATCCAGTTGGCGCCCTTGGCAAAGAAGCGCACGCCGTTGGCGGCAAAACAGAACGATTCGCCCACGTCGTCCTTCTCGCGGATCAGTTCCAGGCGGCGCAGGCCGATCTGGCGGGTCGTGCGGTCTTGATCTTCGCCGCCTGACTTCAAGGTCACTGCCAGATCGTAGAGGGTTTGCTCACCCAGGCCGTTCGGCCACCAGAGCTCCGGCTTTTCAACCCGTAGGGCGGTTTCCTGGCCGTTTTCGAGTTGCGCGGTGACGACTTCCTGGCCGTCGAGGCTCAGGCTGGCTTCCACCGTGTGTTCGCCTTCGGCTTCGATCGCCGGCTTGACGAACAGTGTGGCGGAGCCGTCGGCATGGTGTTCCTGGCGCGTAAGCAGGTGCAGGATGCGGCTCGCGTAACCGACGATCTGGATCGAGCGCCAGATGCCGGAGCTGGGCATCATCGGGCCCCAGTCCCAGCCAAAGGAGCACAGCTCCTTGCGCAGCCAGTTGCCACCGCTGATGCGGTGCTTGTGCTGGTCAATGCCGGTGTGCCAGAGGAAGTGCTCGTTCTGGCGCTCGGTCGCGTAGCGCACGGGGGAGTCGAAGTAGACTTCGATCGTGTTTTCGCCGGCCTTGAGCAGGCGCTTCACGTCCCACTCCCACACGCGGAACATATTGTCCGCCTTGCCGACCTCCTGGCCGTTGATCTTGACCGTGGCCAAGGTGTCGAGGCCGTCGGCCCGCAGGCGCACCTGCGGTTGCTCGAGCAGATCGGCCGGCACGGTAAAGGAGCGCTGGTAGCTCCAGTCGCTTTCGCCGATCCAGAAAAGGTCGCTTTCGTGGTCGCGGTAAAAGGGATCGGGGATCGCCTTTTCGCGTTCGAGATCCAGGTGGACGCAACCGGGCACCTGACCGGCATAGTGCTTGCCGGTCTCGATGTGGGTCAGTTGCCACGCTCCGTTCAGGGATTGAACTTTCACAGGTCTATGAGAAATGCAGTGGGTTATAAAAAGGGGAGGGAGCCCTGGAGGCCCCTATGGCTGATGATATAAGTCGGGCAGTTCGTTTTCGAACAGGATGAGGTCGCTGTTCATGAACTCGATGAAGTCGTCGGCCTGCGATTGGCCGGGGTAGGGGGCGTAGAAGTGCTCCTTGCCCTCCAGCTCGCGGTTGGCGTTGCGCCAGACTTGCACGTAGGCGATGCGACGCGTCTTCTCGTTGGCATCGAGGCCGGCGAGGAGGATGTCGGTGTACCAGTTGTCGACCTTCAGGGTATCGTTCCCGGTTTCGGTCAGGGCAGGCACCTTGTGCTTTGCGTCCGCGATGTCCACGATCAGCTCCAGGCTTTCGACGAAGAGCGCGCGGCTGTCGTCAGCGCTCTTTTCGTTGGCCGGGTGACCGACGTCCCAGTAGTTGTCCAGGCCGATGATGTCGACGTAGTCGTCGCCCGGATAACCCCAGAAGTAGCCGTCCTTGGCGTCTTCCATGCCCAGGCGGCTGCGGTCGGGCGAAAAGGCGTAGATCACGTTGTGCACGCCCTTTTCGTGGCGCAGGTAGTCGATGGTGAAGCGCCAGAGGGCAATGTAATCCTCTTCGCTCGTGCTGCCTTTGCACCACCAGAACCAGTCGCCATTGTGCTCGTGGAAGGGGCGGAAAATGATGGGCACCGGCTCGACGGAATGGAAGAACTCGGCCACATCGTCGAGGTCATGCTTGAAGCCTTCGTGGTTTTCCCCGCCGGGCAGGATGGTGGAGACCGCCGGCGTGGTGTCGTAAAAGGACTCGCCGGTGACGGGGTTGGGCATGTGCCAGGAAAAGGTGGACACGCCGCCGCGTTCGTAGGCTTCGGTTACCCACCGCTTCAAGTCCTTGCGATTGTAGCCGTAGGTGGCATCGCCCGCGCGGTCGAGGTCCATGATATCCCAGCCATAGACGGCAGGGTAGGAGCCCGTGACGGCCTTGACGTCCGAAGTGCCTTCGTCGCCGACCCAGTCGTGGCCATAGGCGGTCGTGTTCTGGTGGCCGAAGAGCACATGCTCCTGACCGACTTCATACAGGTTTTGGTACAGGTTCCGCGTCTGTGGATTGGCGTGGGTATCGATCAGTTGGAGATCCGCTGCCTGCAAGGACGCGACGCTACAGATAGATAGGGCTATAAACGAAGTTCGATTCATGTGGGTCTCTGCTCTGTCGTAGAAATGGGAGTTTGCGCCCGCCGGGGAGGATGCGGGCGACGGGGATTATGGACGCGGTGCGGATTGGAAAGTGGGGGCGGGCAGGTCGTCGCCATTGAACAGCGTGACGACATCGGTGTTGCCCCAGGCGTAGCGCACGCCGGTCGGGTGTTCGACCTGGGGGGAGCTCAGCACGACGGTGTCACCGTCGATTTCGGCTTGGGCGGGGTAGAATTCACCGTCCTCGCCGGCGATTTCGAAGAGATCGACCGACTTGCCGTCGGTGTGCAGACCGTCGGCGTGGCGGAAGTAGATGCGCGCCTTGGAGCCCTCGGCCTCCCAGTGGTCGTACATCGGGCCGGAGTAGGCGACATCCAGGCCGTAGTGCTGGGCCAGGGCCAGCTTGGCAAAGCGCTGGCCGACGGGCACCTTGTTCGTCGGGTGGATGTTGGTGGTGTCGGTGACGGTATCGCTCGTCACGACCAACCCGCTGTTCGGGATCTGTTCGGCCGCTCGGCGTTGGTCGTCACGCATTTTCGCCCCGGCATGGCCTTCTTCGCCGTAGGTCCACGGCGCGATTTGGGCGAGATAAAAGGAAAAGTCGTCGTCCCAGGCATTGCGCCAGGTGGAGACAAGGGTGCCGATCAGCTCGGCATAATCGCGAGACATGCCCACATTGGATTCGCCCTGGTACCAGATGGCCCCCGCAATGTTGTAGGGGATCAGCGGCGCGATCATGGCGTTGTAGAGGCTGCCGGGTGCGATCGGGCCCCATTCGACCGGCGTGAACTTCGCCTGGTCTTCCCGGAGTTGCGGGTTGATCTTGATCGCTTCGGCCGGGATCCACACCTCGGCGCTGGTGCCGCCCCAGTTGGTGCTCACGAGGCCGATCGGCACGTCCAGCTCCTGGTTGAGCTCGCGGCCGAAAATATAGCCGATGGCGCTGAAATAGGGCACGGAATCCGGCGTGCAGGGCTGCCACTGGCCGTAGAGGTCGATCTGCGGATCTTCCGCCGACACGTGTTCGACGGTGAAAAGGCGGATGTTGGGATGATCGGCGGCCGCAACGATCTGGTCGCCGTCGTCGATATCCTTGGTGTTCCACTGCATGTTGGACTGACCGGTGCAGAGCCAGACTTCCCCGATCAGCACGTCGGCCAACTCAACTTCGTTGTAGCCCTTCAAGTGGATCGTGTAGGGCCCGCCGGCGTCCGGCGTTTGCAGGTGGACCGACCAGTGCCCCGTCGGCGGCGTCTTCACGGTGGCCACGGCATCGTCAGCCCAACTGGCGGTGACGGTCACCTCTTCGCCGGCATTGGCGAAGCCCCAGATTTCGACTGCCTCGTTGCGCTGCAGGACCATGTGGTCGCCGAATATGCGCGGGAGGATGACGTTGGCTTGAGATAGCGGGGCGAGCGAGGCAAACAGGCCGCCCAAAGTGGCTGCGAAGTGAAGTGCTTTCATCGACGGGGTAAGTGGTAAGTGAAAAGAAAACAGCCCCGGGCGCGACGGCCCGGGGCGAAAGGGAAAAGGTGCTTAACCTTCGACCGGGCTGAGGCGGAAGAACATCACGTCGTGGGCCTCGAGCGGGCGCTTCACGACCGGTGTGTCATCGGTGTTGCCGAGGTTTTCCTTCTGCCAGATGTCACGGATCGACATGTTTTCCACGCCGTCCTGGAACATGAAATAGAGGCGGGAGAAATCGACCTCGGTTTCGCGCATTTCGTCGGAGGCATTGAGCACGCAGACGGCCCAGTCGCCTCCAGAGAGCTCGCGCACCCAGATTTCGCGCTCATCGTCCTGATAGTAGCGGAAGCCCTGTTTGCCCAGCTTGTCCTGGTCGATGGCGATCGCTTCCTTGTCCGTCAGCAGTTGGGTGATCTCCGGGGACATGTCGCGCACGTCGTTGCCGGCGATCAGCGGAGCGGCGATCACGCACCAGAGGCTGAAGTGGGCGCGGGATTCGGCGAAGGTGAGGCCGGGGTTGCCGACTTCCATCATGTCCGGGTCGTTCCAGTGGCCGGGACCGGCGAACGGCCCGAGACCCTGGTGGTCTTCGGCCTGATCCATCTGCATGTCGAGGATCACCTTCCAGCCGTGCGACCACTGCTGCACGCAGTCGTAGCAGTCGATGATGTCACCGGTGGTGCGCCAGAGGTGGCCCACATCTTCGGCCCAGGTCCAAGGCTCGGAGTGGCCCCATTCGCACATGCTGAAGACGACCGGGCGGCCGGCAGCGTAGAGGGCGTCGCGCATCGTGGTATAGGCTTCCTGCGCGTCGCGGGTGCCGGTGTTGCACCAGTCGTACTTCAGGTAGTCGATGCCGTAGGAGGCGTAGGTCAGGGCGTCCTGATATTCGTGGCCCATGCTGCCCGGGTAGCCGGCACAGGTGTCGTAGCCGGCGCAATTGTAGAGGCCAAACTTGAAACCGTGCTCGTGCAGATAGTCGGCCAGGGCCTTCATGCCGTTGGGGAACTTCTCCGGATCGGCCACCAGATTGCCGTCTGCGTCACGTTCCTTCGTCATCCAGCCATCGTCGAGGACGATGTAATTGTAGCCGGCATCGCGCATGCCGTTGTCGATCATGGCTTGGGCGACGCCCTTCACCAGCTCTTCGTCGATATGTGTCTCGAAGGTGTTCCAGGAGTTCCAGCCCATGGGGGGCGTCTCCGCGAGACCTTCGAATTTTTGGGCGGAAGCGATAGAGCCCAGCGCAAGTGCTGCCGTAACCGCGGCAAGAGTCTTTTTTGCTAGCATGTTCTTGATTGGGGGATTTTGGGATTTTCGGGCGCCCGCTGTCTCGTCGGGGCAACCGGGGCATGACGTAGCGCATCCAGACGTCATACCTGCGCCTTTAGCATATTCCGTCGGAGAAAAATCGTCGATGAGAATGCACGTCAGCCAGATGAGGAAGGATGTTACCCTATCGGTCGACCTCCCACCGCGCATCGAAGAACAGTGCCATCGCTACGCCATTTTTTGGATGCGTTGCCGTGAAAAAAACTCAGCGAAACATCGCCAAAAGAATAGCGTTGGCATGTTTCTGTAACCGTCGTTTTTTTTACTTCTGCACGCCAAAATAATCCCGCGAGTAGTACATGTCTTACACGCGTTATTGAGAAATGGCGGCAGTCGCGAAGAGGTGTGCTTCGGCTGCCCTTTAAAGTACCCGGTGGCTAGGCCCGGTGAATGGCGCGGTGACGCTGCCGGTACTCGCTCGGGCTCTCTCCCGTCAACCGCTTGAACATCACACTGCAATACTCGGGGTGCTCAAATCCGACAATCTCCGCAATATCGGCCAGTGTCTTGTCCGTATCGCTCAGCAAGCCCTTCATACGGTTGATGCGGGCGTGGCGTATTTCTTCCTGCGGGGTGCGGCGCAACACCTTGCGGAACCGCCGTTCGAGCAGGCTGCGGCTGACGCTCACCCGCTTGACGAGGTCGTCTACTCGCAGCCCGGCGCAGGCCTCCTGCTGAATGATTTTCAGCGCCTTCACAACGGTAGGGTCCTCGATCGCGAGTGCGTCCGTCGAGCGGCGGACGATGACGTTCAAGGGCTCGATGAACGTGTCTTCCGGCACTTCCTTGCCCTCGATCATGTCGTTGAGCACCGAGGCGGCCTGAAAGCCCCATTCGTAGCTGTTCACAGGGATGCTCGAGAGCGGTGGGTTGGAAAGTTCGGCCCGCACCACATCGTTGTTGGCCCCCAGGATCGCGACTTCTTCGGGCACTTTCAGGCCGGCCTCCTGGGCGGCATGGATCAGCTGCAAGCCACGCATGTCGTTGCAGGTCATGATGCCTATCGGGTAGGGGAGGCTCTTCAGCCATTTTTTGAGCGACTCCTGCTCTTCCTGGTCCCACTCGGGGTTGACCTCGTTGGGGTAAAAACTCTCAAATAAGTGGCACTCATAGCCCATGGCCTGGATGCTCTCCTTGAAGCTGTCGCGGCGTTCCAGCGACCAGTCTTCATTGCTGAAGCCGGAGAAGGCAAAATGGCGAAATCCGCGCTCGAGAAAGTGCTCGGCGGCCAGATGCCCCATCGCGCGATTGTCGGGGCGGACCTTGGGCACCCCCGGCTTCGACCACTCGGTGTCGTCGATGTTGACGCAAGGGATGCCGAGACGGTGAAACTCCTCTACAATGGTAGGATAGCGATGTCGGCAGATCAGGCCGTCCCATTTCTTACGCAGCAGCCAGGCGGGGTTGTTGACCGAGCGGGCCTGGTCGTCGAGGAAGAAATTCCAGGCAGCATTCTGGCGTTCGAATGCGGCAATGCCTTGGAGAATGCTGTTGTTTTCGTAAATGCGGGTCTGGATTACCAGCGCAATCTGTTTGGGAGCTTTGATCATGGGAACCGGGGGAATCTGGGGATAGAGAAGATACGCGGGGGAAGCGAAATAGTTCTCCAAGAGTAAACGCCAAAGAGGCGCGGGTGTTGATAAAAAAACTCCTGTTCAGGCTAAAGAATGAAAGCCGATAGGTAAATCAGGAAAATTCGCACCCGGTAGCGCAGCGGAAAATCAACAGCATGACGAGCGTTCACATTCCTCCATTGCCATTTCCGGGCTATAATTCTTTCCGATCTTAGAATCAATCTTCCTCAAGTAGTTACCCAAATAGACCCCTATGAATTACAAGTCACGTCTCGCGTGCCGTGCGTCCGTGCTGGCCGCGTCGATGCTATACGCTTCCCTTGTCTACGCGCAAGATAGCGGTGCTGACGAAGATGAGGTGTTCAACCTGTCACCCTTCGAAGTCACTGTCTCCAGCAATACTGGTTACCAAGAAACCGACACCCTCGCCGGTACCCGTATCCGTACGGACCTCCGCGACGTGGGTTCCGCGGTTTCCGTCGTCAACGAGCAGTTCCTCGATGACACCGGTGCCACCGACAACGCTTCCTTGCTCACCTATGTGACCAACACGGAAGTCGGCGGTATCTCCGGCAACTTCGTGGGTGCAGGTAATGGTGCGGTGGTCGACACTGCAGATCAGCGTCTGAACCCGAACAACAATACGCGTGTTCGCGGCCTTACTGCGGCTGACAACACCCGTAACTTCTTCCTCACGAATATCCCGTGGGACTCCTACAACACCAGCCGTATCGACCTCCAACGCGGTCCGAACGCGGTGCTCTTCGGTGTGGGTAGCCCGGCCGGTATCATCAATGCCAATGTCGACGCCGCCACGATCGGCGCCGATTCCACGGACATTGATGCTCGCTACGGCAGCTACGGCAGCTACCGCGGCTCGTTGAATCACAACCAGACGATTCTCGATGACGAGTTGGCGGTGCGTGTGGCCCTGTTGCACGATCAGCAGTACTACCGCCAGGATCCGGCATACGAAAAGGACAGCCGCCAGTTTGTGGCTTTTCGCTACGATCCGAAATGGCTGCGCTTTGATGGAGCCCGCACGACGATCAAGTTTTCGTACGAAAACGGCGAAATCGATGCGAATCGCCCGCGCACCACGCCTCCGCTAGACGCGATCACGCCGTGGTTCACGGACTTGAACCAGATCACGGCAGACCCCTCGCACCTTGGCGTGACGGATCCTGAGATCGTCGCGGCCCATCCGAACAGCGACTACGGCATGCGTCAGGCAAGCCTGGATGATGGCAGCCCCAGCCCGAACTACAGCCCGTGGATCGGTGCTGCCGGTCGTCTCTACGATAACCCGGCGGCCGTTTTCCCCTACGCCAATTCGAGCCAGATGAATGGCGCCTTCGACGGGCGTGGCGGTTGGGACTATTTCGCTCCTAATGCCAATACCTATGGCGCGCTCGGGGTGGATTCCAGCGGAAACCTCGTTCAGGACGACGCGATCGACAGCATGCCCTGGAGCCCGTATTCCGGTATCGTCACGTATGACACCTATGCGGTCAATGCGGCCCTGCCGTATTCGGACATGGGTGCCTACAAGGCCAAGTCGTTGACGGATACCTCGATTTTCGATTTCAAGAACAAGCTGCTGGAAGGGCCCAACAAGCACGAGTGGCAGGACTTCGACGTCCACACCGTTCAGTTGACGCAGACCTTCATGGACAACCTGTTCGGTTTCGATGTAGCCTGGGATAGCCAGAACTACACGCAAGGCCGTCAGGATATGCTCAGCGGCTTTGCCCAGGCGCTCACGGTCGACATCAACGCCTTCTATCCGGATGGTACGCCCAACCCGAACGTGGGACGTCCGATGGTGGTGAGCGACTCGATCAGCAACGTCGAGCAGATCATCGAGCGGGATACGATCCGTGTCCAGGCCTTTGCCGATGTGGACCTGAAGAACTATCTGGACCCGGAAAGTACGCTGACCAAGATCCTCGGTCGGCACACCTTTACCGCGCTTTATAACCGCAGCCAAAATGACGAAGACAACTACACCTGGTGGCGCTACATCGCCGACGACAGCTATGGTGTCTTTGCCAATGCGGAACAGCGCAACAGCGGTGAACGTGCGATCGCCACGGTCAGCTACCTCGGCGACAGCCTGGTGGGCGCCGACAGCGCTTCCGGTGCCCACATCTCCAACATCACCGCGCGCCAGGTCCCCTCGAGCGGTTCGTTGAACGCGTTCATTCCGGATTACGATTTCATCAACGGCGCGAATCCCACGTCCTACATGGTCGACGACAGTGGAGACGTGACGGACATGTATGAGACCGAGAATCCGGCCAACTACGTCGGCTGGACGAATAATTACAACCTCGGCATCATCTCCGACACCACCGACCGCGATGGTGTGACGACCAATCACAACACGAAGCGTCAGGTTATCGATTCCAAGGCCTTCGTCTGGCAGGGTTACCTCTTCGGTGGTAACGTGGTCCCGCTGCTCGGTTACCGCGAAGACACGGTTGAGTCCTATAACATGGGCTACACCGGCGAAGCGGGCAACTATCAGCAAACCGGCTGGAACAAATTGGCCGAATTCGAAGACGACAGCCTCACGAAGAGCCTGATGGTTCACTCTCCGGAGTTCGTGAATAAGTATCTGCCGTTCAACAGCACGATCAGCGTCTTCTGGAACGAGTCGGAGAACTTCAACCCGGCGGGTGTCCGCCAGGATGTGGTGGGTAGGGATCTGCCGCCGCCCACCGGCGAAACCCAGGACTACGGTTTCCTCCTCTCCTCGTTCGACAATCGCGTGTCGTTCAAGGTGACCTGGTATGAAACGGACGTGAGCAACGCGACCATCGAAGGCTTTAATGGCATGTATATGCTGGGTGCCGCCGAGGCGTGGGGCTATATGTTCGCCAAGCAAGCTCAGGAAGGCGTGGGTAGTTTCGCCGGTGACAACCAGGATTACATCCCGGGCCCGGATCAAACTGAAGCCGAAGCGATTGCCGAACAGGAGAGTGCCATCGCGGCCTTCATGGACAACCTGCCGGACCAGGCCTTCTACGACTACTGGGATATCAATCTGGATGACTACGCCACCTGGATCAACTACACCCAGCAGTCCACCTTGGCGGTGACGGGCGACACCCACTCCGAAGGTGTGGAATTCGAGCTCTTCCTCCAGCCGACGGACAATTGGAACATCACGGTGAATGCCGCCAAGACCACCGCCAGCCGCACGAACCTTGCCGGTTCGCTGGTCGACTGGGTCGAGGAACGTTACGACGTCTACAACAATACCGACGCGGGTCTCGTCCGTATGTGGGGTCCCTGGTATAACCCGGGTGAGACCGTTCGCGGCAAGTTCAACCGCGAGTTCATGTCTCAGTACAACCTCTATCGCCAGCTGGAAGGCAGCGATGTGGCCGAACTCCGTCCCTGGCGCTTCAACATCGTCACCAACTACAACTTCTCGGGCGATTCGTTCCTGAAGGGTGTGAACATTGGCGGTGCCTACCGCTGGCAGGACAAGATCGTGCTCGGCTACCCGATCATTGACGAAGACGGTGATCCCTCCACCTCGGAGGATAACTACTACGACATCGACAATCCCTGGAAGGGCGATGCCGAATACCACATCGACCTGTGGGTGGGCTACTCGCGCACCATCTTCGACGATGTCGAATGGCGCCTGCAGCTGAACGTGCGCAACGCCTTCGGTGAAGACGATCTGATCCCGATCAACGTCCAGTACGACGGCAGCCCGGCTCAATACCGCATTCCGGAAAGCACGACCTGGACGCTCAGCAGCTCGTTCAAGTTCTAGACATCGTAGCTGCCCTATAGCAGCCGCGATTGTAACGGAGGCACAACCTCGCGTTGCCGCAGGGCGGCGGTCCCCGCCCTGCGATGCCCTCCGCGAAATTTCAGGATAATCAACAGGGGACCGGTTAGAAGTAATCGAAGCCATGACATCTCATGGCTTCGATTCTTTTTGTACGCGTAATAGGGCACACGGACGGCTCAGGCCTACTCGTGATTGGCTCAACTGAGTGAGTGGAGCCTGGGTTGCGAAGGTGCCTGCGCCGGGATACGATGCTCGTCGAAACCCTATGCCGTTACCCAAAACACTCCTCTCCCTTGGGCTGTGTGCTGCATTATCCGCCGCCCATGCCACCGAATCCACTTCCCTCATCCGCCTCAACCAGGTCGGCTACCCCGAAGACGGGGAAAAAATCGCCAGTGTGGTCGGCGGTGGATTCGAAACCTTCCGCGTGATCGACCTCGATACCGGTGAATCGGTGCTCGAGGGCAAGCTCACGTCTGCCGTCGATTGGCCCCTCTCGGGCGAAACGCTGCAACAGGCTGATTTCTCCAAGCTGGACGACGCCGGTCATTACCGCCTGCTGGTTGACGACCTCGGCCTCTCACATGACTTCGATGTGGGCGGTAAAGAGCGCCGAGACTTGCTGATCAGCACCATTCGCGGCTTCTACTTGCACCGCGTTTCGACCGCACTCGAGCCCGAGTACGCGGGCAAGTTTGCGCGTCCGCTGGGCCATCCGGACATGGACGTCGTCGTGCACAAATCGGCCGCGACCGAAGCGCGCCCGGCCGGCTCCACTTATGCCGCGCCCAAAGGCTGGTACGATGCCGGCGATTACAATAAGTATGTCGTGAACTCCGGCATCACCTGCTACACCATGATGCTGGCCTACGAGCTTTACGGCGATTATCTGGACGAAGTGCCGCTCAACATCCCCGAAAGCGGCAACACGGTGCCGGACCTGCTGGACGAAATCCGGTGGAACCTGGACTGGATGCTGAATATGCAGGAGCCGGAGAGCGGCGCCGTGTATCACAAGTTGACGCACCTCAACTTCCAGGGCTTTGTCATGCCGCAGGAGGTGACGGCCAAGCGCTACTTCGTGGGCAAATCGACCTCTGCGGCCTATTGTTTTGCCGCGACGATGGCCCGTGCGAGCGTGGTTTATCAGGATTTCGATCCTGCCTACGCTCATCAATGCCTCGAGGCGGCCCAAAAGGCCTTCGCCTGGGCTAACAAGCGTGAAGACGTGCCCTTCAAGAACCCCTCGGATGTGGTGACCGGTGAATACGGCTACTCCGAAGGTGCGCGCGACTGGGCGGCGGCCGAACTGGCCGAAGTCACCGGCGAGGCGCTCTACCGCGACGTGCTGGCCGAGTCCAGCCACGACGCCTACGGCAAGCCCTCCTGGGCCGATTCGCGCGCGCTGGTCTTCTGGAGTCAACTGGTGCACGAAAAAGACAAGGCGGCCCGCAAGATGGTCGTTTCAGAAGCGGACAGGCTGCTGCAGATCGCCGAGGACAACCCCTACGGCGTGCCGATGCTGGAGGAAGACTTCATCTGGGGCAGTAACGGCGAGTTGGCCAACAGGGGCGTTACGCTGCTGCTGGCTTACAAGGCGACCGGCAAGGATGCCTACTACCATGCCGCCGAGCAATGCCTCGACTACATCCTGGGCCGCAACGCGCTCGGTTACAGCTTCCTCATGGGGTGGGGCGACCTGCAGGTGGAGCATCCCCACCACCGCATCTCGTCGGCTGACGGCATCGACCAACCCTACCCGGGCTGGGTCGTGGGTGGCCCCAATGCCATTGCGGCCGATCAGGAGCCGGCCGGCGGCATTTACTTTGGTCATCTACCCGCCAACACGTATATCGACGGCAAAGCCAGTTACGCGACCAACGAGGTGGCGCTGAACTGGAACGCGCCGCTGGTCTTCCTGCTGAGCGGTCTAGCCGCTGAAGAGGAATAGACGGTTGCCTCCCATTTTAACTGAAAAAAGGTGGCTCCCGTTGTCGGAGCCACCTTTCGTTTTATCCAAGTGAATGAGGCGGGGAACTACAACCCGCCATACCAGAAGGCGCGGCGCCACTGGTGCTTTTGCAGGCGCTTGATCTGTTCCGGGTTCAGGTCCGCCAGGTCGCTGACGGCGCAGTTGGCTTCCGCCTGGCCCACGTTGCGAATGCCGGGGATGACGTTGCTCACCGCGGGGTGGGAGAGGGCAAACTTCAGGGCGAGTTGCGGCATGGTGTAGCCGCTGTCCTTGAAGTCGTCCTTGATTTTTTCCACGCGCTGCACCGTGCGCTCGAGGCGGTTTCCGGCGAAGAAATTGCGCCGGAAATCGTCTTCGGCAAAGGTATGATCCGCCGTGAATTTGCCCGTCAGTGAGCCCTCGTCCAAGGCCACGCGCACGATCACGGCCACTCCATGGTCATGGGCGATAGGCAAAAGATCGGCTGCGGGCTCCTGCTCAAAGATATTGTAGATCAGCTGCACGGAGTCGATCCAGCCACCGCGGATGAGGTCGATCACGCTGTTCTGGTCATGCTCGGGCGTCGAGATGCCGATGTGGCGGATCTTGCCCTCCTGCTGGAGCTTGCGCAGGATGGCGAAAGGCTGCGGGTCGCGGTTCCAGGCGCGCGTCCAGGTGTGCAATTGCAGCAGGTCGATCGTGTCGGTGCCCAGGTTGCGCAGGCGTTCTTCCACATTTTTGCGCAAGTGGGCTTCGCTGTAGCGGTCCTCCCAGTTTTCGAAGTAGGAGGGCGGCCAGTCACCCGGGGCGGGGGCGGTCTTGGTCGCGACGAAAATCTCTTCCTTGCGCTCCTTCAGCACCTGGCCGATCACACGCTCCGAGCGGCCTTCGCCATACCCTTCTGCGGTGTCGATGAAGTTGACGCCCATATCGAGCGCGCGGTGCAGGGCAGCGACGGAATCCTTGTCGTTCTGCGGGCCCCAACTGCCGCCAATGGCCCAGCCGCCGAAGCCGATTTCCGAAGTTTCAAAGCCGGTTTTTCCAAAAGCACGGTATTTCATGAGGTAGGTAAGATAAGGTAGATTGCAGGGGGAGACTGAACTGTCTGTTCAGGCTGCGTGTGCCTGGCAGCAGAGGCAACGGTAAAGCAGCCCTCTCTTACTCACACAGATGAATGCCGCGTTGCCGAGGAGGAGGGCGCTACCTCTGCCTTAAGAGTGCATCCAGCGTCTTGAGCAGCTCGCGTGACTGGAGGGGCTTGGCGAGGTAGGCATCGCAACCCGCCTTGAGGCAGCGGTCACGGTCCTCCTTCATGGCGTGGGCGGTCATGGCAATGACGGGCAGGAGCAGGCCGCGCTGGCGGATGGCGGCCGCCGTGGAGTAGCCATCCAGCCCCGGCATGCGCATGTCGAGCAGGACGGCGTCGATCGAGCGGTCGGCATCGAGCTTGTCCAGCGCCTGATGGCCGTCGTTCGCCGTATCGACCTTCGCGTGGCGATCCTGGAGCAAACGCACCGCCAGGCGCCGGATCTCCTCATTGTCGTCGACCACCAACACATAGGCGCCGGCGAGGTCTACTTCGGTCGACAGGGTGTGCTGTGCTTCGGGGGCGTCGGGTACGACCGGCAGAGGGTGCCGCAAGTCGGCTACCGGTTGTTCTCCGGCCGCGATCCGTAAGCGGAAGATACTGCCTTTGCCCTCTTCGCTCTCCAAAGAGATGCCGCCTCCCAGCATTCTGGACAACCGCTGGCTGATGGTAAGGCCCAGCCCCGCACCGCTGGTATCGCCACGATGTGTCTGGAAGAACGGGTCGAACAGGCGTGCCTGATCTTCCTGGCGGATGCCAATGCCGGTGTCTTCCACCGCAAACTCGAGCTGTGCTTTTTCTGGCAGATATTTCAGGGCCACCCGGACTTCGCCCTGGCGGGTAAACTTGACCGCGTTGCCGATCAGGTTGATCAGGATCTGCCGTAGACGGGTGGGATCGGTCGAGATAGCGGCCGGCAAAGGGCTCTCTGCACGTAGGAGCAGGCGGGTTTCGGACTCGTCCGCGCGCACCTGCATCAGGGCGAGGACTTCGCGGGCCAACTCCCACGGATCGACCGGCTGGAAGTTCAGCTCCAGGCGGCCGGCCTCGATGCGCGAAAGGTCCAGGATCTCGTTGATCAGTTCGAGCAGGTGGTCACCGTTGCGCAGGATGGTTTCGACACAGTCCACGGAAAGCTCGTCCTGCACCTGTTGGGAGAGGATTTCGGCAAAGCCGATGATGGCCGTCATCGGCGTGCGGATCTCGTGGCTCACGTGGGCCAGAAATTCGCTTTTGGCGTGGCTGGCCGCATCGGCGGCGCGCTTGGCCTCTTTCAGGGCTTCTTCCATGCGGGTCCGCTCGGTGAGGTCGAGCATCGAGCCGATCATGCGGTAGGGCTTGCCCGAGGCGTCACGCGCGATGTAGCCGCGATCGAGGAAGACCGCATAGGTGTTGTCGTTCTTGCGGAAGCGGTATTCGTGGCTCCAGGTGTCGGTGGCGGAATTGATCGCCGCCCGGACGTCGTTCCAGACGCGTTGGCAGTCTTCCGGGTGAATACGGTCCATCCAATGCTTCGAGGTACTGCCGAGGGCATTGGGAGGGCAGCCGAAGTGCTGGAGCGTGGCCGCATTCCAGGAGACTTCATCGGACTGTAAATCCCAGTCCCAGATCACGTCGTTGGTGGCCAGGTTCACCAGTCGGTAGCGTTCTTCGCTTTCGTGGAGGGCTTCCTGGGTAGACTTCAGGTCGTGGATATCGGTGCAGGTGCCGAACCAGCGCACGATCTCCCCTTCGGCGTTACGGGAGGGCAGGGCGCGTCCAACGAACCAGCGATAGGTCCCGGTCGAGATGTCCTTGAAGCGGTATTCGACGCTGTAAGGCTCGCCGGTGCGCAGTGAGCGCCTCCAGATCCGCATCGTTGGCTCCACGTCGTCCGGATGCAGGTAATCCGCCCAGTTCCAGCCCCGATTTTCGTCGCGAGGCATGCCGGTAAATTCATACCAGCGTCGGTTGAAGTATTCGTGGTAGCCGTCCGCATTGGTCGTCCAGACGAGTTGGGGCATGGCATCGGCCAGCGCGCGGAATTGTGCTTCGCTTTGACGCAACTGCTCCTCTGCCTCGAGCCGGTCCGTGATGTCGGTATTGCTGCCAAACCAGCGGATTACGTTGCCGCTTTGGTCGCGGACGGGCACCGCGCGTGAGAGAAACCAGCGGTATGAACCATCCGCCGCCCGGAGTGGGAAGGTGTCTTCCCATTTTTCTCCTGTGGCGAAACACTGCGAGATGCGTTCCACCACTCGGTCGACGTGGTCGGGATGATGCACCTGACGCCAGCCCCAGCCCTGCATTTGCTCTAAAGTGGTGCCGGTATAGTCGAACCACCGCTGGTTATACCAGAAAATCCAGCCGTTGGCGTCGGCCATCCAGGCCAACTGGCTGATGTTGTCTGCCAGGGTTCGAAAGCGGGATTCGCTCAGCGAGAGCTCTGCCTCATGGGGGTGAGGAGACTCTGGCGGCCGTGCGGCTGCCCGGTAAAGGTCTGCGGCATAGCCGCTCAGGTCGCCGAACAGCCGCGCTTCTTCTTGTGAAAACGGGCGGGCGCCGGTGGAACGGAAGGCCCACGTGAGACCGAAGACGCCCTCGCCGCCTGCGAAAAGCGTGACCAGCGCCCAGCCGATGGGGGCCTGCGCGTCATCCAGAGAGGGAAGGACACGCCCAGGGCGCTCCAGTAAAAGGCTCTCACCAGGCTTGAGGTGGGCAGTCAGTTCGGCAACTTCTCCCTGCAACGGTTGCTTCACCAGGGTGGCTAGTTCGCCCACTGCCGCTTCCCAGCGAAACTGGGCTCCGCAGAGGCTGATGGCAGCAGATCCGGCACGGCAGAGTCGGGCGACCTGTTCCAGCGCAGCATTCAGCAATCCGTTGGGCTCATGTGCGACGAGTTTGGCTAAGCTCCGATAGGCCTCCGCCTCGCTGAAATAGTCTGGGTGGGGACCATCTTCAGGAATCGGCACCAACACCTTATCCCAGCTACGGGAGCGCAGCTCTGTCTTCTTGCTTAGGCCGTTTGGCATATGGCCCCCGGTATCCATGGATATTGGTATGCGGAGCGTTACTAGGTGTCAATCTAGAGCCAGGCTTCTTTTCCCCGCCATGGAGCCGCTGACGTGTCTTTTCTCCTACAGGCGGTTATAAAAAATGACCTGCAGCGAGGCCACAGGTCATTTTGCAGATCAGGAAAAAGCGTGCGGTTGCTTAGGAACCGATCGCCTGACGCAGCGGGTTGTTGTGCGGATTCTTCACGTCACCGCTGAGAATCTCGCGAGCCGAAACCTGCTGGCCGTAAAAGGCGGCGTTCTCTTCGTCGTCCCAGGTGATGTCGGAGATACCGATGGAGGCTTCACCGAAGAGACCTTCGGTATCCGTCCAGGCAATCACGTCGTCGGCGCGACCGGCTTCACCGTGGCCACGCTCGGACCAGTTGACGATGGAGAGGCCGGCTTCAGCGTTCAGGGCAAAGTTGTTGTCGTCCTTGAAGGTGTCGACGGCTTCCTGGCTGTTCAGAATGAACACCATGGAGCCTGCGGAAACACCGGCCTGGAGGCCAATGCTGCCTTCACCCAGATCGTAAAAGACCGGGTTGCTCCACTCGCCGTTGTCGTTTTCGAGCAGCACGCCTTCGCCGCCCGAGCCGCCAGCGATCAGCGCCGCGGTCACGTAGTCGGGGATGACGAGCACACCCTTGGCGTGTTCGAGCGTCTGGGCGAGATCCGGATCGATGCGTTGCATCTGGTTGATCACGCGGGCGGCGTCGCGGGTGTCTTCCATCGCGCTCTTCATGTCCTCGCGATCAGGCTCGGCGAAGGCCGAGGAAGCGAGCAGGGCGAGAGAGGAAATGGTGGCGAATGATTTGATAAGCGTCTTCATAGGTAGTTTCGAGTTGGTGTTTTTCCACTGAGGGAGGTCCCGGCGGCTGGGCCGCGGCAGGACGCCCTTGTTTTACGCTTTCCCTTTATCGCACCGTCCATGCCAATCCGATCGTTGGGAGCTCGGAGGCCTGAACACCGGGGACTTACGTAATGGCGCGCATCGGTCCAGGGTGCGCTTTGCTTGCCGAATGGCGCAACCTGCAACGCAACTGCTTCTTCTATAATGAGATCTGGATGCTAGGCCGACTTGTTGCGAAAGAGCCAGCTGGCAGCGAGCAACGTTACGGTCGCAATCAGAGCCAGCGGCCAGAGGTGCGGCCAGGCCAGCTCGAGCGGCAGGTCCTTGAGAAAGGCGCCCTTGGAAATGGGGAAGAAATGCCGCAGGGGGTTGGCCAGCGCGATGATCTGTAGCCAGCGCGGCATGTTGTCGACCGGGCTGGCAAAGCCGGAGAGCAGCACCGAGGGCAGCAGGAAGCAGAAAACGCCGAGAATGGCTTGTTGCTGCGTCTCGCACAGGGATGAGATGAACAGCCCGACCCCGATCAGCGAGAGCAGGTAAAAGGACAGCTCCAGGAAGAGCTGCAGCAGGGAGCCCTCGAAGGGCACGCCGTAAAAGGTGGTCGTCACCAACACGATGAACGAACCTTCCGCCAGTGCCACGACATAGGCGGGGATCGCCTTGCCGATCAGGATCTCCGTGGCGGAGTAGGGCGACACCAGCAGCTGGTCGAAGGTCCCGAGTTCGCGTTCGCGCGCGACCGACAGGGCCGTCACGATCATGGTGATCATGGTCGTGAGGATCATCAGCAGGCCGGGAATCGTGAAGAAGATGTAGTGCAGGTTGGGGTTGAACCAGTTGCGTGTGATGACCTCTACCTCGGGCTTTTGCGCTGCGGCGGTGGGGGCAATTTCGGCCGTGTAGCCCTGCAGGATCTCGTTCACGTAGCCCATTGCGATCTGGCCGCTGTTGGAGCGTCGCCCGTCGATGATCGCCTGGATCTCACCCGTTTCGCCGCGCTCGATCGAAGCCGAGAAATCCGGGGCGAAACGCAGGGCGATCAGGCTGCGCTGCTGGTTGATGTCGGCGGTCACCTCCGCGCCGCTGTGGGCATAGTGGATCTCGCTGAACGCGGCGGTGCGCGTCAGGCGGCTGACAACCTCCATCGAGTGCGGCCCCTGGTCCTGATTGAAGACCGTGATCGCGTTGTCCTTTACCTCCAGGGTGGCAGCGAAGGAAAAGATGAAGAGCTGCAACAGCGGCGGCATGATCAGGACCATGCGGCTGCGGGGATCGCGCAGCAGCGCCAGAAATTCCTTGCGGATAAGCGTCAGAAGCCGGCCCATGCGTCAGTCCAGGTGGCGTTTGAGGTTCTTGGCGGTCAAGGCGAGCAGGAAGACCGCGATGACGGTCAGCGCGATGATGCGCGGTAGTAGGTAGCCCCACAAGTCGCCGGCAAGAAAGAGCGTCTTTAGGCAATCCACGTAATAGCGCGCGGGAACGAGGCGGGAGATATACTGGATCCAGGTCGGCATGCTGCGGATCTCGAAGATGAAGCCCGAGAGCATGAAGGCGGGCAGGAATGCCGCGTTGATCGCCACCTGGGAGGCCAGAAACTGGTTCTTGGCCGCTGCGGAGATCGCCAAGCCGAGGCCCAGGCCGCCCAATAGAAATATGCCGCTGACGGTGTAGAGTGCCAACAGGCTGCCCCGCAGCGGGACTTGAAAGAGAAATACGGCCACCACCACGCACAGCGTCAGCGACGCCAGCCCCAGCAGAAAGTAGGGGATGACCTTGCCCAGCAGCAGCTCCATGCGCGTGACGGGCGAAGCCAGCAGCGCCTCCATCGTGCCGCGCTCCCACTCCCGGGCGATCACGAGCGCCGTCAGCAGGGCACCGACCACGGTCAGGATGATCGCAATCGAGCCGGGCACGAGAAAGTGGCGGCTGGTGACGCTCGGGTTGAACCACACGCGCTGGTCGACCGTAATGGCGGGGGTGATCTGGATGCCGTGCTCGACCGCCTCCATCTCCTGCCAGTGCTGCAGGGCGCCGCGCAGGTAGGCGTCGACGAAGCTCGCGATGTTGGGCTCTGAACCGTCGGCGATCAGACGGATCTCGGCGTGACCGGCTGCGAGGTTACGCGCAAAGTCTTCCGGTACGATCACGATGCCCCGTAACTCGCCCTCGATCAGGTCCGCTTCCAACGTGCGCGTATCGTGGGCCAGGTGCACCTCCAGGTAATCCGAGCCGTCCAGTGCGCTGACGAATTCGCTGGCGTCGGCGGACGGCTGCTCGACCACCACGCCGATGGGCACGTTTTTGGAGTCGAGCGACAGGCCGTAGCCGAAAATGAACAGCAGCACGAGCGGCAGCACAAAGGCGATGAGCACACTGCTCGGGTCGCGGCCGACTTGCAGCAGTTCCTTCCACACCAGCGCACGTAGGCGTTGCAGGTTCATGACGCGGCCTCCTGTTGCTGCTCCTGGCGGTGGATCAGCTCCACGAAGGTATCCTCCATCGTGGGAGAGGGGTGCGCATCCGTCGCCGCCTGCTTTTTGAGCGCGTCCGGCTCGCCGAGGGCGATCAATTGCCCGCGGTAGATAAAGCCGATGCGATCGCAATACTCGGCCTCGTCCATGAAGTGCGTCGTCACCATCACGGTCACGCCCTTGGCCGTCAGCCCGTAGATGTGGGTCCAGAACTCCCGCCGCGTGACCGGGTCGACGCCAGAGGTGGGTTCATCGAGGAAGAGGATTTCCGGCTCGTGCATCACCGCGCAGGCGAGCGCGAGCCGCTGTTTGAAGCCGAGCGGCAGGCCGTCTGGCGACGCCTTTAGGTAGCGATCTAGGTCGAAGAGGTCGATCATCAGCTCCACCTGCTTGCGCTGGTGCTTGCCGGAGAGGCCGTAGGCGCCGGAGAAGAAGTCGAGGTTTTGCCGCACGGAGAGGTTGCCGTAGAGCGAGAACTTTTGCGCCATGTAGCCGATGCGCCGCCGCGCCTTGCCGCCCGCGTGCTGCAGGCTCATGCCCATGACGAGCGCCTGCCCTTCGGTAGGCTGGGAGAGGCCGCACATCATCTTGAAGGTGGTGGACTTGCCCGCGCCGTTGGGCCCCAGCAGGCCAAAGATCTCCCCCGGCTTGATCGCAAAGGACACCTCTTTGGTCGCGTAAAAATCGCCGTAGCGCTTCGACAGGTCCTTGGCCTCGACTACCGCATCGTGGCCCATGTCCTTGGCCTCCATCTGTTCGGCCAGCACGGACTTGCCGCCCGGGCCGCCGCCCAGACGGTCGATAAAAGCGTCTTCGAAGCGGGGCTGGATCGACTCGATTTCGGCCGACTCGGGCAGTGCGTCCTGCAGCTCCTGTTGGTCGTGGTCTTCTCGCAAGACCACCCGCAGGTTGGCCCCTTCGATCACGCCATCGGAGACGGCGGGGTGATCGAGCAGCTTGCTGAGCGTCCGCCGGCGGCGTTGCGCCACGCCCTTGATGCGAAAGGCGCGGTCGGCCACGGTGTCGGCGAGTTCCTTCGGCGGGCCTTGGAAAAGCGCTTCGCCCTTGTTGAGCAGCAGCACTTCTTCGCACACTTCGGCTTCATCCAGGTAGGCTGTGCTCCAGACGACGCCCATGCCGCCCTCCACCAGTTGGTCGACCATTTTCCACAGCTCGCGCCGGGAGATGGGGTCGACGCCGACGCTCGGCTCGTCGAGCAGCAGCAGCTTGGGCTTGGAAAGCAGGGCGCAGGCGAGGCCCAGTTTTTGCTTCATGCCGCCCGAAAGCGCGCCTGCGCGCCGCGACTTGAAGCGGGCCAGGTCCGTGAATTCGAGCAGTTGGGAAAACGATTCGCGCCGCTGCTCGCCGTTGATCCCGCGCAGGTCCGCGTTGAGGTTCAGGTTTTCGATGACGGAAAGGTCTTCGTAGAGCCCGAATTTCTGCGGCATGTAGCCCAGAACGTCCCGGACTTTGGGCCCCTCCTTGATCGGATCGTGTCCCAAGACGCGCACGCTGCCTTCGGTCGGGTGCATGAGGCCGGCGATGATGCGCAGCAGGGTCGTCTTGCCCGCGCCGTCGGGACCGACCAGGCCGAGAAAGATGCCCTTGTCCATCCGCCACGAGACGTCCTGCAGCGCGGCGATGTCTTCCTTGGCAAAGCGTTTGCCCAGGCCCTGCACGTCCAGAATGGGAGCGTCTTGCGCCACGGCAAAATTAGGGGTGGAGGACGACGGTGACGGGCATGCCTTGCCGCAACGCCTCGTCGGGATGGTCAAGCACAACGCGGAAGCGGAACACGAGATCCGTGCGCAACTCTTCGGTCTCGACGTTTTTGGGGGTAAATTCCGCCCGCGACGCGATGAAGCCGATCTGCCCGGAATAGGGCTCGGTGCGGGCATCGGTGTAGACCTGCACCGGCATGCCCGGATGGATTTCGCCCAGCTCCGGCTCCGGAACATAGGCGCGTACCCACGTGCGGTCCTGCAGGGAAAGGGTCAAGACCGTCTGTCCCGCGCTGGCCATGGAGCCCGGCTCGAGCGCGCGGACCAGCACCGTGCCACGGCTGGGGGTGTGCAATTCCGTGTCCTCGAGTTCGAGTTCGATCTGGTCCAGCTTGGCGCGCGCCTGCTCCAGCTCCGCGCGGGCGGCGGCGACGTCTTCATCGCGGTAGCCGGCCTGCGTCAGGTCGAGGTTGGCTTCGGCCAGCGCGACCGCGGCCTTGGCTTCGTCGTAGGCGCTGGCGGCCTGGTCGAAGGCCTGTTGACTGGTCGCGCCCGAGGCCTGCAGCGACTTCTGGCGGTTGTAGGCGCGCTCGGCATTGCGCAACACGGCCTCGCGTTGGGCGACTTGCGCCCTGGCCTGCGCGAGTTCCTCGGGCCGGAAGCCGTTCTGCAGCTTCTCCAGATTGGCCTCGGCCGCCTGTACGCTGGCCTCGGCGGCACGGCGCTGTCGCTGCAGCGGCTCGCGGTCGAGTTGCGCGACCAGTTGGCCGGCTTCGACCGCATCGCCTTCTTCGACGTTGACCGCGGCGAGGCGGCCGCCGACGCGAAAGGCCAGGTTGACCTCGCGGATCTCGACGTTGCCGTAGGCCCTCAAGGTGCCGTCATCGTCCTGGGTTTCAGACCGGTAGAACCAGTAGCCGATGCCGGCAGCGACGCCGAGCACGATGAGGCCGAGAATGATCAGGCGCTTTTTCATGATTGCGAACGGGGGGAGGAATGGGCGTCGAAGCCCCGCATGGTGGCTTCGACGCTGGCGCGGATGCTGGCGTAGACGATTTCGCGTTGTGCGCCGTCGATCGATGCCCATCCGGTGCGGCGACACAGGGCAGCCTGGGCGTTGCGGAAGATCAGCACCTGCCCGACGATAGCATGCGCCCGCGCCATGGCCTGCGCCGAGGTAGGGTCGTCTCCGGCACAGCGGGCGAGAAAGTGGGTGAGGTAGGTGTGCAGTGGTCGCACCAGGCGCTCGTAATAAAGATCGAAAATCTGCGTCGGGCGCATTTGTTCGCGCATGATGATCAGGCTCAGCGCGGCCATGCGCTCACTACCCAGCAGGGCCTGCATCATGGGTTCGACCAGCTTCAGCACCATCTGCAGACAGTCGTCGAAGCTCAACGGCTGCTCCGCTTCACGCGCGATGAGGGCATCGGCCTGCTCGAAAACTGGCTGCATCAGCGTGCGCATCATGCCGGTCGTGGTCTCGGCGACCGCGTAGTAGAGCCCTTCCTTGTTTTTGAAGTAGTAGGCGATGGAGCCGAGGTTTTGCTGGGCCTTCTCCGCGATGGCTCGGGTCCGGGCTCCCTCCACGCCGCGGAGGCCGAATTCCTCGATCGCGGCCTCCAGCAGCGCCAGACGCGCCAGTTCGGCCTTGCTGGGGTTGGCATCCAGGTGCGCCCGGAGTAAATCGATCATGTGACTGATTAAATCATACAAATGACTAAAAGCAAGCCACACGATGGAAAATCAGTGCTTCTTCCACGGCCTCTTAGCGCACCAACTGTTCCCTCAAGGGGATTGACGGCGCGGCGCCGGCCTGCTGCACACACCAGGCCGCTGCGGCGGTGGCCTGCTTCAGGCTGTCCGCGAGGCTGCGTCCGCTGGCCATTGCCGCCAGAAAGTAGCCGATGAAGGTGTCGCCGGCGGCGGTGGTGTCGACCACGTGTTCCACCGGTGCGGCCGGTAGCTGGTAAGCACCGTCGGGCCCATCGGTGATGACGCCGCGTGCGCCCAGGGTCATCACCACCTGCAGTTGGGGTGCGCGTGAGTGCAGGACCGACAGCATGGCATCGGGTTCCGCATCGAAGCCGCACAGGCCGGTGGCCTCGACCTCGTTGACGATCAGGTAATCCACGGACGTCAGCGGGATCTGCCGACAGGCATCGGTGATGGGGGCGGGGTTCCAGACCACGCGGAATCCCCGGCGCCGGGCCTCGTGGATCACGTGCTCGGTCAGGTTCGTCTCGTTTTGGGTCAGCACGTAGGCGTCTTCTGGCAGGGCGAGCCAGGCGGCCTCCAGCTGCTCGGGCGTCAACGTGTGATTGGCCCCGCCATACAGCAAGATCGCATTCTCGCCCCCGTCGTCGACCTGAATGACCGCCTGTCCGGTTGCGGCGGCACCTTCTTCGAGGTAGCGCGTATCGACGCCGGCATCCTGCAGCAAGACCTTGAGCGAAGCCCCGTCCGGGCCGATCGCGCCGGCGTGGAAGACCCGCCCGCCCGCCCGGGCCAGGGCGAGCGACTGGTTCAGGCCCTTGCCGCCGGGGCTGTGGGCGTAATCTCGCGCCGCCAGCGTTTCACCGGGGCGCACGAAGTGTTCCAGTCGAAAGATGTGATCGAGATTGAGCGAGCCGACGTTGAGGACGGGCAGGGGCATAGGTAAAGGGGCAGGTTTCTCCACCCATTACAGCGTAGGTGACAGGGTGGAGCAAGCGCCGTTGGCTCAAGCGTTCGGCTTTTCCGCCGTGGCGGGCGGGGCCATCAGGGCGTCGCACAGGGGGCGGGACTGCGCGTTTTCCTCGATCAGCTCGGCGATGGTGGTGTCGCCAAAGCTTTGCTCGATACTGGCCATGGCGTCGTCGATGCGGCGGTGCATGGGGCAGAGGCACGTGCCGTGCGACTCGATCCCGAGCGGGCAGGTGCGGATGCGCTGGATGGGATCCACCGCGTTGATGACTTCCAGCGCGGTCAGGGTTTTGGGATCGCGCAGCAGTGAAAAGCCCCCGTTGCTCCCGCGCTGAGTCGAAAAGATGCCTGCCCGCGCCAGACTCTGCAGCACCTTGATCAGGTAGCCTGGCGTCGCCTTGGTGCCCTCGGCGATCTCCCGCAGCTTGTGCGTCTCTCCCGGCCGCTGGGAAAGCCACACCGTCGCCCGCAAGGCGTATTCGGATGCATCGGAAAGCAGTTTCATCTTTACCAAAAAGATTGACGCGCTGGACCGCGATGTCCAGAAAGAACGCAACATAGCATTAAAGCCTTTAAGCGTTCTTTAGCGTAAATTCCAAACCAGAGCTGCATCATGATCCCACTGAATGCCCAAACCACCGTCGGCGAACTCGTCAAAGACAAGCCCGCCCGTTCCCGCATCTTCGAGCAACTGAAGATCGACTACTGCTGCGGCGGCAAGCTACCGCTGTCCGAAGCCTGCGCCAAGCGCGGCATCGAGGTGGACGCCGTGCTGTATCAGCTGGAAATGCTGGACGCGCAAGATGCCCAGTTGGTGGATGCCGACGCGATGGGGTTGACCGAGCTCGCGGACCACATTGTGGATACCCACCACGCCTACCTGCGCGTGGAATTGCCGCGGCTGGACTTCATGACACGCAAGGTGGCGGCCGTACACGGGCAGGGTGAACCACGCCTGCTCGAGATCCGGCATACCTTTGAAGCCCTGCAGGAGGAGTTGGCCAGCCACATCCTGAAGGAGGAGAACATGCTGTTTCCGATGGTGCGCAAAATCGACGCGGCGGTCGAAAAGCCCCATTTTGCCTGCGGCTCCCTGGCCAATCCGATCCAGCAGATGGAGCGCGAGCATGACAATGCGGGCGGCGCGCTGGAGCAGCTGCGCGAGCTGACCGACGACTATACCCCGCCCGAGTGGGCCTGCAATACCTACCGCGCGATGTTCCAGGCACTGTACGCGCTGGAGCTGGATATGCACCAGCACGTGCACAAGGAGAATAACGTGTTGTTCCCCAAGGCGCTGCAGCGCGAAGCGCAGCTCGCCGAGCGGGCTTCCTGATTTTTAGAGCGTTTGCAGTCGAGATAACGTGGGGCGGAAGCGAGCATGGCTCGCTTCCGCTTTTTTGTGCTTTGTCCGATCCTCAGGCCTGCCAGGCGAAAATCGTTTCGCATGTTACGGACATATCGGCACGGATCTTTCTCATCTATGGGTGCAAGAACAGGCGGCGGGCTGCATTAAGCTACCACGTTGTATGTGCTGTTACATCAGAACACCTTATGGCAAAAGCGCACGAATGACTGAAAAAGAGGGCTTCGACACCGCACCCTTTGGGGTCCAGGGATTAGATCAACTTTTGGGCGGCGGCCTTTGGCGTGGCCGGCCTTACATTATTTATGGCGGGCCGGGCACGTGTAAAACGACCCTTTCACTGCATTTTGCAATGGATGGGGCTCAGCGAGGCGAAAGTGTGCTGTATGTGACCTTTTCCGAGTCGCGGACGGACCTCAACCTCGTTGCCAAATCACACGAATGGGATCTTGGCGGGATCGACGTGATGGATCTCACCGAAGAGATCGCGACCCAGCATACGGAAAAACAGCAGACCGTGCTTTCTTCGGACGAGGTCGAATTCAATGAGCTGGTAGAATCCGTGCTGCAGAGCATCCGGGAGAAAAAGCCCCAGCGCCTCGTGATCGACTCCATGACCGATCTGCGGGTGCTGGCCAACAATCCGATCCTCTTTCGCCGCCAAATTTTCGCGCTCAAGCGCCTCAGTCGCGAGCTCGGCTCTACCATGTTGCTGATCGACTTGCCGACGGGCGGCGTGCAGCAAAGCGAGATCCTGGATTTGGCCCACGGGGTGATCTTGCTGGAAGAACGGATGGCGGCGTATGGACGCTCGCGCCGACGCTTGCAGATCGAGAAGATGCGGGCCAAGTCGTTCCCCACCGGCTACCACGATATGACGATCGACGCCGGCGGCTTGCAAGTCCATCCGCGCCTGGAGCCGCAACACCGCAAGGCGGAGTTGAGCGAGGTGATGAGCAGCGGCATTCAAGGGCTGGACGACCTGTTCGGTGGCGGATTGGTCAGCGGCACTTCCTCGCTGTTCCTCGGGCCCGCTGGTTCCGGTAAAACCTCTCTTTCCACGCTCTACGTGCATACGGCCGCCCGACGGGGCGAGCGATCCTCCGTCTATCTCTTCGACGAAACCACCGCCACTTTTGAGCGCCGGGCCGAAGGCCTGGGCGTGCCGGTGAAGGACTTCGTGGACCAAGGCCTGATCCTGGAGCGGCAACTGGCGGCGGGCGAGATCTCCCCCGGCGAATTTTCCAACCTCGTGAAGCAGGATGTGGAGGAACACGGCAGCAAGATCGTCATCATCGACAGCCTGACCGGCTACGCCTTCACCATGCTCGAAGAGTCCCTCCTGATCGTGCACCTGCACGAGCTCGTGAACTACCTCAGCAGCCGCGGTGTGCTCACCCTGATGGTCAGCACCGAGCACGGCCTGCTCTCGCCCATCGGCTATCGGGAAAAGGTGGAGCTGAGCTATCTGGCAGACTCGGTGCTGCTCAGCCGCCACTTCGAGGCAGAAGGCGTCGTGCGCCAGGCGATTAGCGTGATCAAGAAACGCTACGGCAGTCACGAGCATTCGATCCGGGAGCTGCAGTTTGGTCGCGGGCGCATTGAAATTGGCCCCCCGCTCAAGGAGTTCGGCGCCGTGCTCTCCGGTTCGCCCCGCTTTGAGGGCAATCGTGATCAGTTGCTGGCGAGCTTTGAAGGTGAGCGTGGTCGCTCCGAGAAAGGAGAAACGAATCAGTGACGCCGAGCGAGCTTAGCTTTCTCATTTGTGCCCCCCACGGCCGAAATGCGTTGGTGTTCGAAGAGTTGGTCCGGGAAATGGGATTCCCGACCGAGACCAAGGACGATCTGGCGGCGACATTGGAGGCGGTTACGGATGGTACGACCGGTCTCATCGTCGAACAGGAGGCGCTGCAGCGTGACGGCCTGGATCGGTTGACGGCCTTTCTGGAAGGCCAGCCCGAGTGGGCCGACATGATGTGCTTGCTCGTGCTGGACCGCCATGCACGCATCCCCCGTCAGCTCCACGAGATGACGGTCCGGTGGGATGTCGTTCTCCATCATCGCCCGTTGCGCCGGGCTCAGTTTGCCAACTCGCTCCAGAGTGCCCTCAATAGCCGCCGACGGCAGCTCGAGCTGAAGCAGCTGCTCGATAACCTGCGGGATGAAAAAGAAAAGGCCAAGGCGGCCTACCGCGTGAAGAGCGTGTTTCTCTCGCAGCTCAGCCACGACATCCGCACCCCGCTCACCGCCATCCTCGGCTTCACCGAAGTGCTCAGCGATCGGGAGGACGATCCCGATAAACAGGAAATCATGGACGGCATTCTCGAGAGCAGCACCCGTCTGCTCGAGACGCTCGATGGCGTGCTCGAGCTGAGCAAGCTGGAGGGCCGCGAACAGATGGCGGATCCCGAGAGCGTAAACGTTGCGAGCGAGCTGCGGGCGATCGGCAAGATCTTCCAGCAGGAGGCTATCAGCGGCGACATCACGTTTACCATCGGCTGTGACGAGGCCCTCTACATCCGCGGCAACCGCAACGGCTTGCACCGGATTTTGCTCAACCTTGTCGGCAATGCGATCAAGTTCACCCCCGCCGGGGGAGAAGTGAAGGTGGGCGCGCATCGTGACGGCGAGCTCGCGTGCGTCACGATCGACGACGACGGTCCCGGTATTTCCGAGAATTTCATGCCTCAACTCTTCCAGCCCTTCCAACAAGACAAGAGCCTCAAGCAGGCGATGGGTGGTTCCGGCCTCGGCCTGGCCATCAGTCAACAACTCGCCCGCTTGATGGGCGGAGAGCTTCAGGCCGAGAACCGGGTCGGGGGCGGCAGCCGTTTCGTCTGCTGCCTGCCGACCGATCAAAGCAAAGGCCCGGCTTCCATGGAGGCATTGGATGGCGAGGCCGACGCCAAGGCGCTGCAGATGCTGGTCGTCGAAGACGCGGAGCACACCCGTCGCGTCCTGCGCTTCATGTTGCCGCCCACGGTGGAAGCCGAATTGGTGGGCACCTACGATGATGCAGTGGGGCTGGCCCAAAAACAGAGATTCGACCTCGTCTTTCTCGATATCGACCTGGGCGAAACGCGCACGGGGCGCGACCTGTTGCGTGAATTGAAGCAGCATCCCAACGCTGCTGACGCCCACTTCGTCGCCTTCACGGCTTTCGCCTCCAGTAATGACAAGGACAGCTATTACGAGGAAGGCTTCGACGGCGTTTTGCCCAAGCCCTTTACCCGCAAATCCCTCCAGGAAGCCATTAATCAGGGAGCTGAGAAAAGACGCGCGTAGGGAAGAGCGCGCGCGGCAAAGCACCGTCGTCCGCTATTTCTCGGAGGTTTGCAAATGGCCCCTCAAGGCGCGCAGGATGTGATCCCATGTCTCTGCGTTGAAGAACATGTGCCCCGCTTTTTTCAGCGGGAAGAAGCTGGAAGCGCGGGCGACGGAGGCGAGGGCCTTCCCATGATCAAAGGGGACGAGCGGATCTTCCTCACCATGGAGCACACACAGCGGGGTCTGCGAGCGCGCCAGTTTTTCTGGCAGGTCATTGGGCAACGTCCCCATGGCATGAATGTGATGGGTTGCGACCTGGGCGTTCCGCGGATCTCCTCGATAGAGCGCCTCCGTATAGGCTCTCGCCCTGTTTTCGTCGAAGGCACACGAGCCGTTGAGAAACCTCCAGCTCTTCATCCAGCCAGCCAAATCCTGCTCGAATTGACCGGTGGGGGCGTTTTCCATCAGGATTTGCCAGGTCTCCGGCGCAGGAAGGCTCATCCCGAGCTCCGCATAGCGTGCGGGCGTCGCACTGGGGCCCGAGGAGATCGCTGCGACGCTGGCAAGACGCTCAGGATGCCCCGTCATGGCCAGCAGCCCCATGTAGCCGCCCATCGAATGGCCCACCAGATGAACCGGAGTTTCGCCGTTTATTTGCTTCAGCAGCGCCCATAAGTCGTCAAGCAAGGCGTCGATGGGGTAGGGGGCGTCAAAGTGGTCGGACAAGCCCGTATCGCGGTGGCAGTAGCGCAGGGTACTGTAGCCCGATTCAGACAAAGCCCGACAAAACGCGGCAGGCCAGAACTCCAGGGGCGCGCCGGCGCCGGGGATCAGCACCACGAGCGGGGCGCCGGGTCGCTCGGTGTGATCGACCTCGAGCTGAATGCCGCTGCTCAGTTTGATGCGTTCGCTGGGCATGGTGTTCGCTCCCTCCGCTAGCCTCGGACGCGCCGGGTATGCCAGGCGCCCCAGAAGAGGCTGGAGAAGAATTTCTGGGGCGTCTCGAAGCCGGCATCCGTGAGCAGGCTTGCCACCTTGGCTTCCGATTCCGGAGGGGCGGCCCCGCTCATGATCTTGTTGAGCTTTACCTGGACCTCATCGGGATCAGCTCCGCCCATGCGCCAACGATTCGCCCAGGCCGCCAGCAACAAGGGTTCGGAAGCGTAGCTGCGGTAGTTTCCCGCCAGAATCAGCGATGCACCCGGGTTCAAACGCGTGGCGACTGCGCGCAGGAGTGCTGCCTTGTCGGCGTCATTCGCGATGTGATGCAGCACGCCGAGCATGAGCGCCGCATCAAACGCGGCTTCCTGAGGCACTGCCGATAAGTCTCCTTCAACGAAAGTCACTCGGGGGGCGAGCCCCTCCGCCTCGATCTGCGCTCTGGCCAGGTCGAGCATCGGAGCTGAGGGATCGACTGCGACAAAGCTCCAGTCGGGCTCAAGACGGGCCGCCGCAATCACCTCTCCGCCCGTCCCGCCCGCGCCGACGACCAGCACGTTTGCATTCTTCCGCTCGGGAAGCGCGGCGGCGAGAATGCAGGCCGAGAGTTCATGACAGGCATCGTAGCCGGCCAGCCCGATCCGCGCCTGGTGTGCATACTCCTCTGCCCGGGACGTATCGAATTTCAAATGTGAGTTCTGATCTACCGCGATCATTGCCTTTCCGGTATGAAGTGACTGTCCGCGTCAGGGCATGACAGGTGACATTGGGGATGCGATAGATCACCATGCTCGAACTGGGACAAAGTGGCGAGGTCGTTTGCCAAAATCGTGGCAAATCCCGCTGGAAAAACGGCTGCACTATCGCAGGGAAGGCGGCTCTTGCCCTTCGTTCGTGCTCCGCTCACGAGGTCGGACCTTTGCGCTTTTCACCCTCAAGAAGGCCCTCGGTGAAATCAGACTGTATCGCCTCGGAAATGGTCGATGAGGATTGCAGCCATCCGGACAATCGACACCCCGTCGCAGGCAGTTGGCGGTTACGGAGATTGCAAAATGGCTTGGTCATTCGCTCAGATGGTGGGGGTAGTGCCGCCGTCAATGACGTAGTCGGCGCCATGGATGGAGGCGGCACGTGGTGAAGCGAGGAAAGCGATCAGCTCCGCGATCTCCCACGGCCAGACGGGTCGGCCGATGGGAATGCCACCCAACGACTTCAGGATACCTTGGCGTGCAGTCTCCTCATCTGTGGATCCGTGCTTGGCCAGGCGCTTCACCATCGCCTGCGACGCAGTGGTGTAGATCCAGCCGGGAGAGACGGATGTGACTCTAACGCCTTTGGGACCCACTTCCTTTGATAGAGCTTTGCTATATGTCGTAAGCGCTGCCTTTGCTGCGGCATAGGCGGTGGTTGATTCCGGAAGGGGCAGATGCCTCTGGATGGATGAAATGTGCACCACCACGCCGGACCGACGTCTCACCATCGTGGGGAGGACAACCCTGTCGATGCGCACGGCCGTCAGCAGGTTCAGGTTTAACTCCTTGATCCACTCTTCATCGTCGAGTGCCGCAAATCCTCCGCCTGGCGCACTCGAACCGCCGAGATTGTGGACGACGATGTCCGGCACTCCAAACGTTTCCAGGAGCGCGGAGGTTACTTTATTTACCCCTTCGGCTGAAGATAGATCCCCGGGGATGAAAACGCCGGGGAGGTCGGATTCAGCCGGCGCCTGACGTGCACTGGTGACCACAGATGCGCCTCCGGCCGCAAACCGTCGGACCATCGCTTCACCCGCACCTTTTGTCCCTCCAGTGACGAAAACCCGCTGTCCGGCGAACTCATCTACTGCAATGGGTAAATCTGGTGGTTCGATCTTCATCGGATATTCAGTTGCGCGATTTTTCCGTCCTGCAGGCGGAGTTCATAGTCGAGTTTGATCGGACTGCCGGGAAATTTGCCGGTTACGGAGACGACCATCTGCACCGCATCTGCGATCGTCTGCGCGCTGGTCACTGTTGCGTGCGGTCGATACTCGCGACTTGTCTGAGAAACCCAGCGCTCTATGGCAGAGGAGCCGACATGGTCTTTCTGCTCGTCGCGGACGGTGGCGTTAGGAGTGAAGCACGCGGCCGCGCCTGCGGCGTCAAACCGGTTGACGGCATTGAGATACCTGACGACTGCGGTGGGGAGTCGATTTGTGTTGTTCGTATTCATCGCTTGGAAGTTGCTGCAGGATATCGCATTGACTGCGTAGCGTCCAATGCCGTGTTTTTGGGCTCGCTAATACTTTTAGTATGAGTCACCCATGGAGGGTGGAACTTCGACACCTCCGCTACTTTGTCGGTGTGGCGGCGCACGGATCCTTCAATCGTGCGGCACAGATACTGCACCTCACCCAGCCGGCTCTCAGCCGTCAGGTGAGAGATCTGGAGGATGAACTGAGCGTGCCGTTGTTCGTCCGCGGGAAGAATGCGGTGAAGCTCACTGACGCTGGCGAACGCTTTTACGACGAAGCGCGCGAAGTGCTTGCCCGCGCGGAACTGGCCGTGCAGCGGGTGCGGGACGAGACGCGCTGCGAAGTATTACGCGTCGGCTACTCCCCTTCGGCGACGGCCGGCATTCTTCCCCGCGCGCTGCAGAGGTTCCAGACGGAGAACCCGAAGGTGCAGATCGAGCTCGCGGACGTTTCTCCCCCTGAGATGATCCGCATGGCGGTTGAAGGCCGATTGGACCTTGTTATCGCGCTGGAGCCGTCGGTGACGACCACCGTCGGATTTCAATGGACCGAACTGCATCGTGTAACGCACGTCCTGGTGATGCGGGCGGATCACCCGCTGGCGAAATTGAAGCGCATCGCGCCCAGGCGTCTACGCGAAGTCCCGCTTGTGGGGCTGGCGCGGGCGAATTTTCCCGACTACGTTCCCCATGTTCGAAGGATCTTGAAGCCCTTTGGTTTCGAGCCGCGCTTCGTCGCTTTGGAGATGGATGGCGTCTCGACGCTTTTCGCCAGTCTGGAGGCGTATCACGCTGCAGCCATTCTCGCCGATGGCGTCATTGAATTCATGCCGCGCTCGCTGGTGTGCCGGCCGTTCCTTCCGAAGTTCGATTCCGTTGTGGCGAAAATCGGTCTGTCTTCAACGTCTCCTAACCCGCATGCCGAGTTATTTGCGGAGCTTTTGAGAAGGGAAGCTCGACGGGCTGAAAGCTCGGGAGCGTGAGAATGGACCGGTAGGAGGGGGGGGCATCACAATTCGTTTGAACCTGCCGAAAATAAACGGCACGGGTCGCAAGCAATGTCAGCTCTCCAAATCCCCTCTTTTCAAGGCGAACCGGAAAATGGCGGAGAGAGAGGGATTCGAACCCTCGGTGCCATTTCTGGCACACACGATTTCCAATCGTGCACATTCGGCCACTCTGTCACCTCTCCGAACGAAAAGTTGAATAACAGGGGTTTTCGGGCGGACCGTCAAGCGTTAACGCGCGGGAAAGTTGTCCACAAAAAGGTGTAAAAATGTAAGCTGCTGAATTTCAGCGACATTATAAGCCGTTGAACAGCGTTTTCTGAGGGGTGGTCCTGTTAGGTACTTGCAATCGCGTCAGGCGACCTCCACTCTGGCGGTTGCTTCGTTCATCTCGGACTCTTTTGGACTGATGGTTACCGCTAAAGATTATACCTACGACAGCCGGATTGAGGGCGATGTGGTGGTGACGCAACTGGATGCGGCCATTAACTGGATCCGCAGTCATTCGGTCTGGCCAATGCCCATGGGCCTCGCCTGTTGCGCCATCGAGCTGATGGGGGTGGGCGCGTCCCGCTTCGACATCTCCCGCTTCGGCATGGAGGTCATGCGTTTCAGTCCCCGCCAGTGCGACTGCATGATCGTCGCCGGCACGGTGACATACAAGATGGCAGAGGCCGTGCGCCGCATTTACGACCAGATGCCCGAGCCCAAATGGGTGGTGGCAATGGGGGCGTGCGCTTCGTCTGGCGGCATGTATCGCAGCTATGCCGTGCTGCAGGGGGTCGACCGCATCGTGCCGGTCGACGTTTACGTTTCCGGCTGCCCGCCGCGCCCGGAAGCCCTGCTCGACGCCATGATGAAGCTGCAGGCGAAGATCCAGAAGGAAGACTCCAGCAAAACCTTGCTGAAAAACCGCGAGTCTCGCGAGCTCGCCTATAAATCTTGAACAACACCGGGCGGGTTAGCATCCTCCTGACTTTTCACGAAGCTTCGCTATGTCTGAACTGACTGACGATTTGCTCCAGGCTTTTTCTTACCTGACCAAGCGGGCCAGCCGTGACTGGCCGGCCTTTGACTGCCCTCCGGAGCACCTGATCGAATTCCTCCAGGCCCTGCGCCAGGAATACGGTTACGACTTCCTCACGGACGTGACCGCGATCGACTGGTACGAGGAGTCGCCGCGCTTCGTGGTGGTCTATCACCTCTTTTCGACCCAACAGGCGCGCTACATCCGTGTCGCGACGCCCTGCCTCGACGACAACGAGCCGAGCGTGCCGACCGTTTCCGGTATCTGGCCCACGGCGGACTGGCACGAGCGCGAGACCTACGACATGTTCGGCATCCAGTTCGAGGGCCACCCCGACTTGCGCCGTATCCTGATGTGGGAGGAGTATCCCTACTTCCCGCTGCGCAAGGAATTCCCGCTGGCCGGCCACGAGGTGGACCTGCCGGCCGAGGACATCGCCGAGCGCACGGGCGTGAAGGCCCAGCCAGCCCCGATGATGGGCGGGCCCTTCCACTCCGGCCAGACCGGCCCGATGTCCCGCCGCGAACCCCGCGCCGACGACGAGTCCTGGACCGAAGTCAAGCGCCGCCCGGAAGAGCTCGACAGCTTCGACCAGCCGCGCGAGTTCCGCGAATCCGCCCGACGAGAGCAGTAACCGACCCAATCCCTTTCTTCCATGGCCATCAAAGAAGTCAGCATCGGTGACATCAGCGCACGTGGCGCCGCCGCCGAACAAGAGTTCCAGGGCGAGCACCTCGTGGTCAACATGGGCCCGTCTCACCCGGCGACGCACGGCGTCTTGCGCCTCAAGCTCGAGCTCGACGGGGAGACCGTCACCAAGTGCGAGCCGGTCGTCGGCTACCTCCACCGCGGGGATGAGAAGATCGCCGAGAACATGACCTACAACCAGTTCGTGCCCTACACGGACCGGTTGGACTACCTCGGGCCGATCCACAACAACGTCACCTTCGCCATGGCGGTCGAAAAGCTCGCCGGGCTGGAAGTGCCGCCGCGCTGCCAGGCGATCCGCCTGTTATGCTGTGAGCTCGCCCGGGTGCAGAGCCACCTCCTCGGGGTCGGCGTATATGCGATGGACTGCGGTTCCATCACCGCCTTCATGTATACCTTTACCGAGCGCGAAAAGATCTACAGCCTGCTCGAGCAGCTCTGTGGTGCGCGCTTCACCACCAGCTATACCCGCATCGGCGGCCTCCAGCGCGACATCCCGGATGGCTGGCTCGGCAATGTGCGCAAGGTGGTGGACGAGATGGAGCCGGTGCTCGACGAGCTCGACGCCCTCATCACCCGCAACCGCATTTTTTACGACCGCACGGTCGGCCTCGGCGTCATCTCCAAGGAAGACGCCATCGCCTACGGGCTGACAGGGCCGAATCTGCGCGGCAGCGGTGTTGCGCTCGACCTGCGCAAGGACGATCCCTACCTCGGCTACGAAAACTACGAGTTCGATGTGCCGATCGGTTCCACCGGTGACTGTTACGACCGCTGGCTCGTGCGCATGGTGGAGCTGCGCGAGTCGCTCAAGATCATCAAGCAGGTGATCGACAGTATGCCCGACGGCCCCTGGTATGCCGAAGAGGCCAAGAAGATTTTCGCCCCCCGCAAGGACAAGGTGATGACGAGCATGGAGGAGCTGATCCAGAACTTCATGATCGTGACCGAAGGCCCGCAGATCCCCGAGGGCGAAGTCTACTTCGAGGCCGAAAACCCCAAGGGCCTGCTCGGCTTCTACATCGTTTCCAAGGGCGGCGGCGTGCCTTACCGCATGAAGATCCGCTCCCCCTCGTTCTGTAACCTTTCCATCCTGCCCAAGCTCGTCCCGGGCCACATGGTGGCAGACATTCCCGTGATCCTCGGCTCGTTCGACTTCGTGATGGGCGAGTGCGACCGTTAATACGCTGAACCAAGCGCCGAAAAACCTCATGGCTTTTGAACCGTCCCAGCCGCTTCGCGACTACACCGAGAAGGTGATCCCGCGCTACCCGCAGAAGCGCAGTGCCATCATGATGATCCTGCACGCCATCCAGCGCGAGCAGGGCTACATCTCGCTCGAAGCACAAGAGTGGGTCGCCGCTCAGGTCGAGATCGAACCGATTCAGGTGCGCGAGGTGGTGACCTTCTACCCGTTTTACCGAGAGCACCCGGTAGGCAAGAAATACATCCGCGTCTGCCGCACGCTCTCCTGTGCCCTCAACGGTGGCTACAAGGTCTGCGACAAGTTCCTGTCCGAGTTCGGCACCAAGCTGAACGAGACCTCGCCCGATGGCCGCGTGACGGTTGAATTCGCCGAGTGTCTCGCCGCCTGTGGGACCGCACCCGTCGCCATGATCGACGACGACCTGTATGAGAACCTGACCGAAGAACAGGTCAAGGAGCTCTGCGACGCCATCAAGCGCGACGTGCCCGAACAAGCCCCGGCGCCTTCTGCCGAATCCACCCACCACTAGTTTCTGCCATGATCGCCGCACCCAAGCGCACGGACATTCACCCCAAGGAACGCCGCATGATCCTCAAGCATGCGGACGATCCGAGCTACGATACGTCGGTCGACTGCTATATCGAGCACGGCGGTTACGAGACCCTCAAGAAGGCGCTCACGCTCAAGCCCGAAGATGTGCACGACCATGTGATGAAGGCCGGCATCCGCGGACGGGGTGGGGCAGGCTTCCCGGCCGGCATGAAGTGGAAGTTCCTCGACCGCAAGAGCGGCAAGCCGATCTACCTGATCTGCAACGCCGACGAGTCGGAACCGGGCACCTTCAAGGACCGCCAGATCATGCACAAGGATCCGCACCAGCTGATCGAGGGCATGATGATCGCGGCCTACGCCACCAATACGGCCAAGGCATTCATTTACATCCGCGAGGAGATGCCGCACGGTGCGGTGATCCTCGAACAGGCGATCGAAGAAGCGCGCGCCAAGGGCTTCGTCGGCGACAAGATCGGCGGCAGCGATTACTCCTGCGACATCGTGGTGCACCGCGGGGCTGCGGCCTACATCTGCGGTGAGGAAACCGGCCTGATCGAGTCCCTCGAAGGCAAGCGCGCCTACCCGCGCATCAAGCCGCCCTACTTCCCCGCCGCGCTCGGCCTCTACATGTGCCCGACGATCGTGAACAACGTGGAGACTCTGTGCCACGTGGTGCACGCCGTCAGCATGGGCGGCGAGGAATACGCCAAGATCGGCACGCCCAACAACTCGGGCACCCGCATCTGGAGCCTTTCCGGCCACGTGCAACGCCCCGGCTACTATGAGCTGGAAAACGGCAAGCACACCTACGGCGACCTCATTTACGAGATCGGCGGCGGCCTCAAGCCCGGTCGTCAACTCCTGGCAGTGATCCCCGGTGGCTCCAGCTCCAAGGTCTGGCGCGCCGGCGAACGCTTCAAGGGCAAGGACCGCGGCGGCAACGAATACGACTGGGCAATCGAAGATGTGCCGCTCAATTTCGACGGCCCGATGACGGCCGGTTCGATGAGCGGTTCCGGCGCCGTGATCGTGGTCGACGACTCCGTCGACATCGTGGACGTGCTGGCCAACATCAATGCCTTTTACGCCCACGAGAGCTGCGGCCAGTGCACGCCGTGCCGTGAAGGCAGCCTCTGGATGAAGAAGATTACCTCGCGCATGACCTCCGGCCATGCCCGCCCCGAAGACGTGGACCTGCTCGCCAGCATCGGCGATCAGATCGCGGGCCGCACGATCTGCGCCCACGGCGAGGCCTGCGCCTGGCCGACCCAGAGCTTCGTGGCCAAGTTCCGTGACAAGTTCCTCGAACGCGCCGAGCGCCAAGCGGCGAGCGGTTCCGGCGACATCCGCCTCATCTAGACCTCCGTGGCGGGGCCGCGCCCTGCCGTGTGTGATCCATCCCTCTTTCCTTTCCTCGCATGAGCGACCAACCCGATAACCTCATCACCATTAACCTGAACGGCAAGGACGTGCAGGTGGAGCCGGGCCTGAACATTATCGAGGCGGCCTCCCGTTTCGGCATCGAGGTGCCCCACTACTGCTACCACCCGCACCTCAGCGTCCCCGGCAACTGCCGTATGTGTCTGGTGGAGATGGGCATGCCTGGCAAAGACCGTGCCACCGGCGAACCCATGCTCAATGACGACGGCTCGCCCAAGATCATGTGGGTGCCCAAGCCCGTGATCGCCTGCGCGACCAAGATCGCTCCGGGCATGCACGTCAGCACGGAGTCGGACGTCGTCCAGAAGTGCCGCGAGGGCGTGATGGAGTTCCTGCTCGTCAATCACCCGCTCGACTGCCCGATTTGCGACCAGGCCGGTGAATGCCGCCTGCAGGAGTTCGCCACCGATTACGGCCGCGGTCACAGCCGTTTCGTCGAGCGCAAGAATGTGAAGCCCAAGCGCACCCGCATCGGGCCCCGCGTCATGCTCGACGACGAGCGCTGCATCCTCTGCAGCCGCTGCATCCGCTTCTGCAACGAATTTATCGGCAAGCCCATCCTCGGCTTCACCGAGCGCGGCAGCTACAGCACGCTTACGACCTTCCCCGGCAAGGAGCTGGACGACAATTACTCGCTCAACACCGTCGACATCTGCCCGGTGGGCGCGCTGACCAGCACCGACTTCCGCTTCAAGATGCGCGTCTGGTTCCTCAAGGAGACCGACAGCATCGACACCGAATCCAGCGTCGGCTGCAACACCATCGTCGGCAGCCGCGAAGGCAAGATCCACCGCATCACGCCGCGCCGCAACGACGAGGTCAACGACACCTGGATGCCCGACAGCGGGCGCATGCTCTACAAGCAGGTCGAAGCCGACGATCGCCTGACCGCCTACAGCATCGCCGGCAAGCCCTGCTCGGGCGAGGAAGCCGTGAAGGCCGCCGCCGAGCTGCTGCTGCAAGGGCAGGGCAAGGTGGCCGTGGTCGGCAGTGGTCGCCTGAGCGTGGAAGAGCAGTTCCTGCTGCGCAAGATTTCCGAAGTGCTGCAAAGCGCGCCGACTTACGCCGTGGCCCGCTACGGCGAGGCAGACGGCAAGCTGATTTCCGCCGACCGCAACCCCAACGTGCGCGGCGCGCTGCTGACGGGCATGATCGGCAATCTGCCGGAGGAACAGCTGGAAGACCTGCGCAAGAAGCTGGAAAGCGGCGAAGTCACCCACCTGCTCGCCGTAGGTGAAGACCTCGCCGAGGCCGGCATCCCCGCCGAACTGCTCAAGCAGGCTCAAGTCGTCTACATCGGCACCCGCCACTGCGACACCTGCCAGCACTCCAAGATCGAGTTGCCCTTGCTGACGGTCTTTGAAAAGTCCGGCACCTTTGTGAACCAGCAGTTCCGCCTGCAAAAGTTCAACCAGGCCGTGCCCGGCCCGGCCGGCACGCTCTTCGGTCTCAGCACCTTTACCAAGTTGTATGCCGCGCTCACGGGCGAGTCGCCCTACGCGCCGAGCCCCGCCGCCATCTGGACGCACATGGCCGAGGAGATCGCCGAGTTCTCCGGCCTGCGCTATCAGGACATCCCCAAGACGGGCAAGGTGCTAGACGGCAGCCGGTTCGACAAACTTCCATTCCGTGAAGGGGCCTCCCTCCACTTCACCCCGGCGGCGGAGACCGCCAACGCCTAAGCGCTTGTCGCCATGGACTTCATCCTCGAAAACCCTCTGATCCTCGCGCTGATCAAATCCCTGTTGGTGGTTGGCGTCGTGATGGGCATGGCCGCTTACGCCGTGTTGGCGGAGCGCAAAGTTTGCGGCTGGATCCAAGGCCGCCCCGGCCCGAATCGCACCAAACTGCCGCTGCTGGGCGACCTGCCCATCATCGGCCCGTTTCTGACGCGCCTCGGGATTTTCCAGCCGATGGCCGACGGCCTCAAGTTCCTCGTCAAGGAAGAGCCCACGCCCGGCCACGTGAAGCGCTTCTATTACGTGCTGGCGCCGATCGTCTCCTTCATCCCGGCCATGACCACCATGACGGTGCTGCCCTTCGGCCTGTGGAAAACGGCGGACGGCGTGCAACCGCTCGTGCTGGCCAACATCGACATCGGCATCCTCTTCATTCTCGCGGTCAGCTCGCTCGGCGTCTACGGCATCATCCTCGCCGGCTGGGCCAGCAACTCCAAGTATCCGTTCCTCGGCGGTATCCGTGCGAGCGCGCAAATGATCTCCTACGAGCTGGCGATGGGCCTGTCCCTGCTGCCGGTCTTCATGTGGTTCGCGCCGGAAACCGGCGGCAGCCTCAACCTGTTCAACATCGTGCAAGCGCAAGGCAACCACTACTGGAACGTCATTCCGCAATGGACGGTGTTCTTCCAGCCGCTCGGCGCCCTGATCTTCCTCGTCTCGCTCTTCGCCGAGACCAACCGTGCGCCGTTCGACATGCCGGAGTCGGAGACCGACCTCGTGGCCGGCTTCAACACCGAATACGGCGCCTTCAAGTTCGGCCTGTTCTTCCTCGGCGAATACACGCACATCATCATCGGCTCGGGTGTCTTCGTGGCGCTCTTCCTCGGCGGCTGGAACCTGCCCTGGATCGGCTTGCCGGCCGGCATCCTCGGCGCCGTGCTCAGCGTGCTGGTCTTCCTCGTCAAGACCTGCGCCCTGATCTTCCTTTTCATCTGGGTACGTTGGACCCTGCCGCGCTTCCGCTACGACCAGGTCATGAACCTGGGTTGGAAGAAACTCTTGCCGCTGGCAGTCGCGAACTTCGTGCTCTACCTCATTCTCATTGCGCTCATCGAGAGCTAATCAATCCCACCACTGCACATTATGGCGACCAAAGTAGTCGAACGTAAGCCGCTGAGCATCTGGGAGCGCAGCTATTTACCGCAGATCGTCGGGGGCTTGAAGATTACCTTCAAGAACATGTTCAAGCCCACGGTGACGCTGGAGTATCCCGAGGAACGCCCGGAAATCCCGCCAGGCTATCGCGGGGTGCCGACGCTCGTGCGCGACCCCAATGGCCGCGAGAAGTGCGTCTCCTGCCAGCTTTGCGAGTTCGTGTGCCCGCCCAAGGCTATCCGCATCACCCCGGGCGAAATCCCGGAGGAGTCGGAGAGCCGCCACGTGGAGAAGGGCCCGCAGGAATTCGAGATCAACATGTTGCGTTGCATCTACTGCGGCCTCTGCCAGGAAGTCTGCCCCGAGGAGGCGATCTGGCTGCAGGACATCTACTCGTTTACCGGCTATAGCCGCGAAGAGATGGTCAACGACAAGCAAAAGCTCTACGAACTCGGCGGCACCTTGCCGGACCCCTATTACAAGTGGGACCGCAAGAAGCAGGCCGAGCTGGAGGGCAATCCGCATCACTAGTCTCACCGGGTTTTCCGCCGTGTTACTTTTTTCCTTTCAAACCTCGCTTACGGAAATTTTACTTCCCCTCCGCTGATGGTAACGGACTGGCTCTTCTATTTCTTTGCCGCACTGACGGTGATCGCCGGCTTCCTGGTGGCACTGTCCCGCAGCCCGGTCAACGCCGCCATGAACATGATTCTGTCGTTCATCGGTATCGCCGGCCTCTTCGTGCTGCTGGAGACCTTCTTCCTCGCGGTGCTGCAGATCCTCGTCTACGCGGGCGCGATCGTGGTGTTGTTTCTCTTCATCATCATGCTCATCGACCCGGAACGGCTGCCCAAGCCGCACAAGCTCTCCACGATCGGCAGCGCCCTGGTGGCGGCCGGTCTCACGGCAGGCTGGTTTGCGGTTCTGCAAGCCCCGACGGTGGCGCTGCCGACAAAGGTCGCGGCTGAATCGTTCACCGGTGGCCGGGCTCCGGCCGCCACGGCTCGCGTGTTTGGCGAAGTGCTCTTCTCCCAATACCTGCTGCCTTTCGAGGTAGCCGGCTTTCTCCTGCTCATTGCCATGCTGGGCGTCATTGTGATCAGTAAACACTACCGACCGGCCACGACCCGCAAGGAAGGAGGCTCGGTATGACGGTAGGCTTGTTCCATTACCTCGCCGTCTCCGGCCTGCTCTTCATCGCGGGTGTGCTTGGGGTGCTCCTGCGCCGCAACGTGCTCGTGGTCTTCATGAGCCTCGAGCTGATGCTGACGGCGTCGATCTCGGCCCTCGTCGCCTTTTCCCGCTTCAATGCGACGCCCGACAACCCGATGATGGGCGGAAACGTCTTCGTGCTCTTTATCATTGCGATCGCCGCCTGTGAAGTCGCCGTCGGCCTCGCCATTATCGTCGCGCTCTGGCGCCGTCGTCAGACGGTCGACCTGGCCGAACTGAAAGGGATGAAGCAATAATGAACGACTTGTCCTCGCTGCTTTCCCTCATTTTGCTGACCCCGCTCGTCGGGGCAGGCCTCATCTGGCTGCTCGGCAACAAGCGCGGCAACCTCGCCGCCGGGATCTCCGTGCTCGTCGCCGGCGTCATCATGGTGGCGTCGCTCTTCCTGCTGTATGCGCAGTGGGGTGGGGAGCCTTACCACGTGGCCATGCCCTGGCTCGAGTTGCAGCCCTTCCGCCTGGACCTGGGCTTCTACCTCAACGGCGTTTCGGCCCTGATGCTGTTCGTCGTCTCCTTCGTGGGCTTCTGGATCCACCTGTTCAGCCTCGGCTACATGGCGGACGACTCCCGCAAGGCGCGCTTCTTCGGCGGCCTCTCGATCTTCATGTTCTCGATGCTCGGCATCGTGCTGGCGGAAAACCTCTTCATGCTCTTCATTTTCTGGGAGTTGGTCGGTTTCAGCTCCTACATCCTGATCGGGCACTATCTGAAGACGCAAGAAGCCGCCAGCGCCTCGCAAAAGGCCTTTATCGTCAATCGCGTGGGCGACTTCGGTTTCCTGCTCGGCATCATCCTTACTTTCTGGACCTTCGGCACCACCAGCCTGCCGGAACTGGCCCAGCACCACAGCGGCGCGACCACCGCGATGGCCCTGCTGCTCTTTTGCGGCGTGCTCGGCAAGTCCGCGCAAATGCCGCTGCACGTGTGGCTGCCGGACGCCATGGCGGGCCCGACCCCCATCTCGGCCCTCATCCACGCGGCCACGATGGTCGCCGCCGGTGTCTTCCTGCTGGCCCGCACCTACTTCCTGTTCGACGAAACCGCACTGACGGTCGTCGGCTGGGTGGGCACGATCACGGCCCTGTGCGCCGCGATCTGGGCGTTTGCGCAGAACGACATCAAGAAGGTGCTGGCCTACTCGACGCTGTCCCAGCTCGGCTATATGGTGGCCGCATTCGGTTTCGGCACGCTTTACGGGCTGACCCAGGGCGAGGGGCACGGTCACGGCCATGCCGTCTGGTATGGCCTCGGCGCCGCGATGTTCCACCTGACGACGCACGCCTTCTTCAAGGCACTGCTGTTCCTCGGCTCCGGTTCCGTCATCCACGCCTGCCACCACGAGCAAGACATCTGGAAGATGGGCGGCCTCTTCAAGAAGATGCCCCTCACCGGCCTGACCTTCCTCATCGGCACGCTGGCCCTGTCCGGCATTCCTTTCCTCGCCGGCTTCTTCAGTAAGGACGCGATCCTCTTCGTGACCAAGGAAGCCTGTTTCCCGGCCTTTATCATCCTGACCGGCACGGCGGTGATGACCGCGACCTACATGGGCCGCCTGTTCTACATCGCCTTCCTCGGCAAGCCCCGGAGCGAACACGCTGAGCACGCGCACGAATCCCCCTGGACGATGGTGCTGCCGCTGGTCGTGCTCGCGGTGTTCTCCATCGCGGGCGGCTACTTCGCCCAGCTGCCGATCTACCCGGCCGCCGTGAACGAGTTCCTCGGTCAGGCCGTGCCGCACCCGTCGGAAGATGCCGAGATGACGATGCTGATTATTTCGCTCATCGCCTCCCTTGGCGGCCTGGCGCTTGCCTTCGTCATCTGGAATCCGAAGAGCGAACGCGACGCGCTGGCCGCGAAAGCCCGCCCGATCTGGGCGCTCTCGCGCAGCAAGTTCTGCTTCGACGAGGTCTACATGTTTTACGTGAACCAGATTCAGGCCCGTGTGGCCGGGATCCTGGATACGCTCGACTCGCTCATCATCTCTGGCGTGGGAACGCGCGTGGTCCCCGGCGGCATTTTCGGCGGCCTGGGCATGTTCTTCCGACGCCTGCACACCGGTAACGCGACCGCATACGTCTGGTGGTTCTTCGGCGGAGTGATTTTGTTCTTCGCCGTCGCCACCCGCGGCTTCACCTCCCTTTTCTAGTCATGCCGCAGCTAGCTTTCTTCTCTGCAATCAGTAGCTTTCTGGAGGCTACGCACGCCGCGACCCCCACGCTCGCGCCGCTGCACCTCCTGATCGGCATTCTGGCCCCGGCCATCTGCGCGCTACTCATCGCTTTCTTCGGCAGCCGCCTGCCGCTGGGCGCGACCAAAGCCATCGCCTGGATCGGCTTCGCCCTCCCGGCCTGGTGCGCGCTCTGGATCGCCGGCACTTACGGAGCCGTGGCTCAGTCGGGTGAATACCAATTCCTCTGGCAGGCCGATCTCGGGCTGTCCAAGCTGCTCGGCATCCAGCTCATGCTGGGCGTCAACGGCATCAGCGTGCCCATGTATGTGCTGGCCGGCATCGTCGGTCTCGCCGCGGGGGCCTACGCCATCGGCAGCAAAGTGGAGCGCCAGCCGCTCTACCTCGTGCTGCTGCTCGTCATGCAAAGCGGTTTGATGGGCATCTTCAGCTCGGTGGACCTGTTTTTCTACTACTTCTTCCACGAGTTCGCGCTCATCCCGACCTTTATCCTCATCGCGATGTGGGGCCGTACGCTCTCGAGCCGCAAGACCGTGGCGATGGAGCTGACGATCTACCTCACGCTCGGTGCGATGATCACGCTCGGGGGCCTGATTGGCCTCTACGTGAGCAGCGGGGCCGAAGCCTTCAACCTCATCGCCCTGCAGGAGGCGCTGGCTACGGGCACCGCCCCGACCCAGATCTTCCTCATGCTGCTGATCGGGTTCGGCATCCTCGTTTCGCTTTTCCCCTTCCACACCTGGGCACCGCCCGCGTATTCGACGGCCCCGGCTCCGGCGGCCATGTTGCACGCGGGGGTGCTGAAGAAGTTCGGTCTTTACGGTCTGATCCAGATCGCCGTGCCGCTGCTGCCCTCCGGCTTGGCCGGCTACGGTGGCCTGCTGATGTGGCTTGCCCTCGGCAACGTCATCATCATCGGCTTCGTGACGATCGCGCAGCAAGACCTCAAGCGCATGCTCGGTAATGCTTCCGTGATGCACATGGGCTATGCGTTCCTCGGCATTTACGCTTTCAGCGTGATGGGTGCCGGTGGCGCCGTGCTGATGATGTTCGCCCACGGTCTCTCCGTGTCGCTGATGTTCCTGCTGGCCGACGCGGTCGAGCGCCGCGCCCAGACGGGCGACATGCGCGAGATCGGCGGCATGGCCCAGACGGCTCCCGTGCTGGCGGGCCTCTTCATCGCCGGCACGATGGCCAGCATCGGCCTGCCCGGCTTTGCGAACTTCTGGGGTGAATTGGTGATCTTTACGGCGCTCTGGCAAAGCCCGCACCCGTGGGTGGCGATTGCCGCCGTCGCCGGTATCGTGATCTCCGCGATTTACGCCCTGCGCGCCGTGGCCCGCATCTTCTTTGGCGAACCCAAGGCCGAACTGGCCGCGACGGGCGACCTGCAAGGCTGGGAGAAATGGCCGGCCATCCTGTTGCTCGCCGCGCTGTTCGTGGTCGGCATCTGGCCCCGCGGTTTCTCCGAGCACCTCGATGCCGCCCTGGCCAAGCAATACCCGGTCAAAGACGTCGCCGTTCCGGTCGCGACGGTAACCGATCAATCTCACGCCCACTAGAGCCTGAGCATGGACGCACAACTGCAGATTCTTTCCGAGTTTTCCAGCAGCCACCATTGGATGTGGCTCTGGCCTGAAATCGTGCTGGCGGCTCTGGCCCTGGCTCTCCTCGCGGTGGAGTTACTGTTGCCCAAAAGCGACCGCTGGCTCCTGCGTATTTCCCTGGGCGCGCAAGTCGCCGTCTTTGCCGCGCTGATCGCCGGCCTCGTGGGCGGCACGCTGCCGACCAGTGATGTGGCCCTCTTTGCCGGTGCCATCCAGCCCACCTTGAGCGGGCACCTGATGCGCATCTTCTTTGTCGGCTGCTCGATTCTGGTCTGTTTCCTGGGCTATCTTTACCTGGAGCGCCGCCCGTTGGCGCGCGCCGAGTACTACCACCTGGTGATGATCGTGACGGCGGCCATGATGCTGCTGGCGCAGATCACGCACTTCGTGGCGTTCTTCGTCGCGCTCGAGACGGTTACCATCGGCTTCTACATCCTGGTTGCCTACGGTCGCAACAGCAGCTACTCGCTTGAAGCCGGCTTGAAATACATGATCATGGGCGGCTTCAGCTCTGGCCTGCTGCTCTTCGGTATCGTGCTGCTGTATGGTGCCGCTGGCAGTCCGACCCTCATCGGACCGGCCGGGGATCCCTTCCAGTTTGGCCAGCTTGGCGCGGTGATCGCCGAAAACCCCGGCAACCCTTTGATCGTGATCGGGGCGCTGCTGGTGATCGTCGGCATTTGCTTCAAGATCGGCAGCTTCCCGTTCCAATACTGGATCCCGGACGTCTATCAGGGTGCGCCGACGCCGACGACCGCCTTCCTCGCGGTTTCGTCCAAGTCGATGGGCTTTTACTTGCTCTACGTGCTGTTGACCGGCCCGTTCCTGGGCCTGCAGTCGATTCTGGTGCCGGTAATCGGTATCATGACCTACTGCACGATCGCCTTCGGCAACATTGCAGCCCTCGGCCAGAACAACGTGAAGCGCGTCATCGGTATGTCTGGGGTGGCGCACGCGGGCATCCTGCTGGTCGGCATCCTGGCCGCCATGCGTGGGGTAGACTGGGCCTTTCAGGCGATTTTCTTCTACCTCATCACCTACGCCCTGGCGTCCTTCGCCGTGTTTGGCGTGATGTGCCACGTGGCGCCGGATGAAGACGCCAACCAGGAGCGCGAGCACTACTTTGGGCTGATGCAAAACCACCCGTTCCTCGGCGGCGTGCTGGCGGTCGGCCTCGGCTCGCTAGCGGGTATTCCGCCGCTGGCCGGCTTTGTGGCCAAGGCCGCGATCATCGTGGCCGCCTTCCAGGCCAAGCTCTACCTGCTCGTGGCCTTCGTGCTGGTGGGCGTGGTGGTCTCGATCTTCTACTACTTCGGCTGGCTCCGCGCGGCGGTGACCAACCCGCATCCGGAGATCCAGGGCGAGCCGCACCCCGTCGTGGCGCCGAGCGTCGGCAGCCGTGCGCTGCTGGCCGTGCTGGCTCTCGCCAGTGTGGTGCTGGGCCTCTATCAAGGCGGTCTGCTCTCGTAGGCCAGGCCACCATTTCAGTTCATTTTACCCGTCGGGGAGTGGGAGCAATCTCACTCCCCGATGATTTTTACGAGGGCGCGCTTCCGGCGTTTGCCGTCCAGCTCGTAGTAAAAAATCTGCTCCCACGGGCCGAAATCCAGCTTGCCCTCGGTGATGGCGACCGTGACCTCCCGGCCCATGATCGTGCGCTTGAGGTGGGCGTCGGCGTTATCCTCAAAGCCGTTGTGCGCGTATTGCTCGTAGGGCTTCTCCGGCGCCAGCTTCTCCAGCCATTTGTCGTAGTCGGCATGCAGGCCGGCCTCGTTGTCATTGATGAAGACGCTGGCCGTGATGTGCATCGCATTGATGAGACAAAGGCCCTCCTGCACACCACTTTCTTCGATGCAGCCTTGGATCTGCGGGGTGATGTGGATGATCTGGCGACGTTGTGGCGCGTTGAACCACAGCTCCTTGCGATAGGACTTCATGCGCGCAGTGTGACGCGCTTTGCCGTGCTTCGCAACGTCGCGGTGCAGGTTCAGCCCGCTACGTAGCGCCGAATCTGGAACTCCGGTTCGTCGCGCACCACCTCGCTGAGGGATAGCCTGTGCTCGAATTCCGGGAAAAATGCGTCGCCCTCCACCGTGCGCTTTACGACCGTCAGCAGCAACTCTCCGATGTAGGGCAGCGCCTGGCGGTAAATCTCGGCGCCGCCAAAGATCCAGACATTGCCGCGCGCCGGGTGCTCCATCAATGCTTCGAGCGAGGGCAGCACCACGCAGCCTTCGATTGAGGCGGCACTGCGGCTGATGACGATGTTTTCGCGGCGGGGCAGGGGGCGCCCGATCGACTCGAAGGTCTTGCGCCCCATCGCGATCGTCTGGTCGCGCGTGCATTGTTTCACCCATTTGAAGTCTTCGGGCAAGTGCCAGGGGATCTCGCCGCGATTGCCGATTACGCGGTTTTCCGACATGGCCGCAATGGCCTTCCACGGGGGGCGCGGCATGGCGCTAAACGGCGACCGGCGCCTTGATCGCCGGGTGCGGATCGTAACCGATCAGTTCAAAGTCCTCGTAGCGGAAGTCCTCCAGTTCGCGGCGCTCGGGGTTGAGCTGCATCCGGGGGAGAGGGCGGGGCGTGCGGCTCAATTGCTCGTTTACCTGGTCGAGATGGTTGAGGTAGATGTGCGCGTCGCCGAGGGTGTGGATGAACTCGCCGGGCTTGAGGCCGCAGACCTGCGCCATCATCAAGGTGAGCAGCGCGTAGCTGGCGATGTTGAACGGCACCCCCAGGAAAAGGTCGGCACTGCGCTGGTAAAGCTGGCAGCTCAGCTCCCCCTTGCTTTGGTTGACCCAAAACTGAAAGAGGGCGTGGCAGGGGGGCAGGGCCATCTGGTCGATCTCGCCCGGATTCCAGGCGCTGACCATGATGCGGCGGCTGGTCGGGTTTTTGCGCAGTGCTTCGACCACTTCGTGGATCTGGTCGACGCTCGAGCCGTCGGGCCGGAGCCATTCGCGCCACTGCTTGCCGTAGACGCGCCCCAGCTCGCCGTTTTCATCAGCCCATTCGTCCCAGATGCGCACCTTGTTTTCCTGCAAGTAGCGGATGTTGGTGTCGCCCCGCAAAAACCAGAGCAGCTCGTGAATAATGCCGCGGAGGTAGACCTTTTTGGTCGTGAGCAGCGGGAAGCTCTCACGCAGGTCGTAGCGACACTGGGCGCCGAAATAGGAAATCGTGCCGACGCCCGTGCGGTCCTGGCGACGGTCACCGTGTTCCAGCACCTGCCGCAACAAATCCAGATACACCTCCATAGGGCGTTCCATTACGCAACATTTACCGCGCGCGTCGAGCCCAGACGAACTCGTTGTCATTCCGGTGCGACACCTTACGGTAAAAGACTTGCAAGTGCCCGCCCGCAACTCATAGTAAGCGTTTCATGCTGAGCCCCTTCCGTTCCTACCCCCGAGGCGTCGGCCTGGACGCTGTGCGGTAGCTTATCCCATGAATCAGTTCCGCGTCGTCACCTTTAATATGCAATACGGGCAGACCTGGGATGATGCCAATCCCGATAATGCGCCCGTAGATCTCGACGCAACCGTGCAGCTGTTGCTCGAGCAGGAAGCGGATGTCATCATGCTGCAAGAGGTTGAGCGCGTGCAGCTCGACAACCTGCAGGCGGACCCGCCCCCGAACTTTTCGGAACTGAAGCAGCGGCTCGACGGTTATTACAGCCTGTTTTCCTATCCCGCTTTCGACGAGACGGAGCTGCCCTTCGGCTTTGGCCAGGCGATCTTTTCCAAGGCGCCCCTGCACGATTACCAGCGCATCGATTTGCCGGCGCCGGATATCGAATTCGACTTCTTTGGTGAGCCGTCGCGCCCGACTTCCCGCCTGCTTTTGTCGGCGACGACGGAGATCGACGGGCGTCTGGTGCGCTTGTTCAACGCCCATTTGCAGGCGTTTTTTATCATCAACCATAGCAGTGACCACCACCGCGAACAGCGGGACGTGCTCGAGGCTTACCTGCGTGACTCCACCTTGCCGACGATCCTGGGCGGCGATATGAATTCGGCGCCCAAGGAGGGGCTGGTGCGGCAGTTCCTGCGCGCGGGCTATCGCACGGCGCAAAACTCTACCGTCACGTGGAAGCGCCTGCCCTACGTGCTCGACCACCTGTTTTACAACGATTGTCTGCAGCTGCAGGAGTATGAAGTGGTCAATACGCTGGCGGCCGACCACGAGCTGTTGCGGGCGGACTTCTCCTTTACGCGCTAGCCCTTGCGCACGGCTTCCTTTTCCGCCTCGCGCTCGTCCTCAAGCCTGCGGCGGTCGCGGCGCCAATTTTCGTCCACTTCCTGGATGGAGGCCATGTCGCGTTGGGCGCGCGCCTGGGCCAGTTTCTTTTCCCGGATGATGTCCAGCTCCGCGAGACGCGCCTGAAATTTGCGGTCGATCTCCGCCAACGCCGCTCGTTGGGCCTCCGTCAGGGGCTTGTCATCCTGAGGATCGTTGAAACGCTCCATGGCGAGTTCGTAAGCCGACTTCATAGGATCATGAATACGCATGGGGGCCGCGCTGGCAAGCCGCTTAGGTGGCGACACTGAAGCAGACGACACCGCCCAGGATCCAGAGCACCGGCAGGCTCCAGCGCAGAAGGCCCTCCTGTCGACGCGCAAGCGCCCGCAGCAGGCAGGCGAAGAAGCCGCCGATCACGATCCACGCAAATAGGTCGACCTGCCAGCTGCGGGCTTCACTACTGAGCGGCCAGGACAGGAACTGCGCAATCGCGCCCTCCATCAGCCGGAGCAGCAACCACGCGGCGTAGGCAAAAAAGTGGCTGAGCGGCGCCAGCCCGGCCAGGCCGAACCCGATCACCAGCACCCCGGCGGCGACGGCCAGGCTCGCCAGTGGCGCGAGCACGACGTTGAGCAGCCAGGCGCCGGGGCTCGAGATGTGAAAATAGAGCAGCGACAGGGGCCAGCTAGCGAGCGTCGCGGCCAGGCTGACGCTCAAGGCGCTCCAGAGGCCGTAGACGATGTTTTGCCGCCAGTGGTGGTGCCATTGCCAGCTCTGGCGCGGCAGCCAGGGGAAGAGCAGCCAACGCTCCCGGCCCCAGCGCGCCAGCGGCACCCCGTAGAGGATGATAGCGGCGGCGACGAGGTAGGAAAGTTGAAAGCCGGGCGTCCAGAGCTGGCGGGGCGACCACAGCAGCACGAGCACCGCGGAGGCCACCAGGGCGGGCAGGGAGGCCGCTTGACGCCGCCACAGCCACGCCAGACTCCAGAACGCGATCATGAGGCCCGCACGCACGGCCGAGGCAGCGAGCCCCGTCGCCCAGATGTAGCCCGCCAGCAAGAGCAGGCCCGCGAGCGTGCGGGGCTTGGGGCGCAGGCGAAAGAGGCGCAGCAGCAAATCGAGCGTGGCCGCCACCGCCGCGACGTGCAGGCCGCTGATCGCAAAATAGTGCAGCGTGCCGGACGCCATGAAGGCATGGCGTTGCGGGGTGGGCAGCAGTTCCGTCTCGCCGAGCAGCATAGCCGCGAGCATCAGGCGCGCGGGGGTGGGGGCGAAGCCCTCGGGTAGCAGCACGGCTCGCAAGCGACGTTGGGCTGCGTCCTGACTGCGCTGCCACCAGCCGCCGGGGTGGGATACCTCGACGCGGCGTACGCGGTCCAACGCGAGGTGCACGCCCTGCCGCTCCAGGTAACGCGCGAAGCCGCCATCGGCTTCCGGAGTCGCGATGACCCCGACCACGGCATACTGCGCGCCGAGGTGCAGGTCGGCGTCTGCCGGGAGTTCAAAGACGAGCCGTTGTCGTTCCAGCGCAGTTTCCACGCCGGACGCTTCGACCAGACGCGCGATGCCGCGTTGCGGGCGGTCCGGCTGGAAGTGACTGAAGAGACGCTCGATCCGGATTTCGCCCACGACTTCGCGCGCGGGCAGCTTTTGCCAACCGGTGGGCAGATCCGGTTCGCGGCGCTCGAGATAGTAGGCGCTACCCAGGCAGGCCGCCGCGGCCAGCCAGAGTCCAGCGAAAGTGCGCGGCGTCAACCGGTCTCGCCAGGTCAGCCAGGCGAGCGGCACCGTAAACGCTACCGCCAACGCGCAGGGCGCCCATGGAGAAAGCCCCGGCAGCTGCTCGCCCGCGATGAAACCCGCCAGCAGGGGCAGCAAAACCCAGAGCAGCGGCGTGCGCCAACGCAGGGGGCGGCTCGGTTCGCTAGTGGTTGATGTAGTTGCGGCCATCCACCTGCAGCGGCTGGGCAAAGGTCTGGTGCAGGTAGGCCAGCGCCTCGGCCACGGCCAGCTCCAGCTCGTGATCCTTGGCCAGCTCCGCGGCGATGGCGCTCGAGAGGGTGCAGCCGCCGCCGTGGGTATCGACCCCCTCGATCCGGTAGTGTCGGAACTTGCGCTGACGACCGTCCTGAATCTGCAGGATGTCGACTAGCTCCGTCTTGTCCTCCAGGTGCCCGCCCTTGAGCAGCACGGAGGTATGGTATTGGTCCACCAGCTCCTGGGCCGCACGTTCCATTTCTGCCGGGGTATTCGGCCGCCAGCCGAGCAAGACCTTTGCCTCGTCGAGATTGGGCGTCATGAGCGTGGCGAGCGGCAGCAGCTCCGTCTTCAGGGCTTCGATGGCCGCTTCTTGCAGCAAGACGGCGCCGCTGGTCGAGACCATGACGGGGTCGACCACTACGGGGAGTTTGGCTTCGCGCAGGAAGCCCGCCACCAGCTGAATGACGCGCGAAGAGAAGAGCATGCCCGTCTTGATCGCCTTGAGCGGGAAAAAGCCGTGCACCGCCTTCCACTGCGCTTCGATAAACTCGCTGCTCAGCTCCTCGATCGCCAGCACGGCGTCGGGATTCTGGGCCGTAAGGTTGGTCAGCACTGTGGTGCCGTAAGTGTCGCGGGCGGCGAAGGTCAGGAGGTCGGCCTGACTGCCAGCGCCGCAACCGGAGTCGGTGGTCGCGATGCTGACGACGGCGGGCATGGGTTGTGGAGCCATATGGCTCAGGAAACGCATTCCCCCCTTGTCAGCAAGCCCGCAATGCGGCATGGGTAGGATATGTCATCAGGTGAACAAACAGACATGTTTGCCCGACCACCCCAGGCCAGCGCCGCCGAGGAACCCAAATCGGCGGCCTCGAACGCCCGCCTGCCGCTGGCGGCCCGGATGCGTCCGCGCGCTCTGAGCGAGGTGGCAGGGCAGCGTCACCTGCTGGAAGAGGGCTCGCTGTTGCCGCGCCTGATCGCGACGGACACCTTCGGCAGCCTCCTGTTTTACGGCCCGCCCGGCTGCGGCAAGACGACTTTGGCGGAAGTCATCGCGCACGAGACCCAGAGCCGCTTCCTGCGCCTCAATGCCGTGCTCTCCAATGTGGCCGAGCTGCGGGACACGTTGCGCTACGCCCGTTCGCGACCCGAAGAGCGCGTGATCCTTTTCATCGACGAGATTCACCGCTTCAACAAGGCCCAGCAAGACCTGTTGCTGCCCGATGTGGAGGCCGGCCACGTGCGCCTGATCGGGGCGACGACGCACAACCCGGGCTTTTACATCAACCCGCCCCTGCTCAGCCGCAGCCACCTCTTCAAGCTCGAGCCGGTGCCGCTGGACGACGTGGTGCAGGTCATGCAGCGCGCGCTGGAGGATACGGAGCGCGGCCTGGGTAATATGCGGGTGACGGCGGAGGAGGGCGTGCTGCGCTCGCTGGCCAAGCTATGCGACGGCGACCTGCGGCGGGCGCTCAATGCGCTGGAGACGCTGGTGTTGGCCGCCGGCCTGGGCAGTCAGCTCGACGAGCCCATGCTGGAAGCGTTCGCACGCGAGCGACAGATCCGCTACGACGCGGACGAAGACGAGCATTACGACACGGCCTCGGCCTTTATCAAGAGCATGCGCGGCTGCGATCCCGACGCGGCGCTTTACTGGTTGGCCAAGATGCTGATCGGCGGCGAAGACCCGCGCTTCATCGCCCGGCGGCTGGTCATCTTTGCCTCCGAGGACGTGGGCATGGCAGACCCGCGTGCGCTCTCGCTGGCCACGGCGACATTTCAGGCCTGTGAGCAGGTGGGCATGCCCGAGTGTGAGCTGAACCTGGCGCACTGCGTCGTCTTTCTGGCCACGGCGCCCAAGAGCAATTCCACTACGATGGCCATCGCCGAGGCCAAGGGCGACATCCGCAAAAACGGCCTGCAAAACGTGCCCCTATGGTTACGCGATGCCCACACCAAGCTCAACAAGTCGTTTGGGCACGGCAAGGACTACCGCTACAGCCACGAGTTTGAAGAAGGCATCAGCGGCCAGGAATTCATGGAAAAGCCGCAGACCTTTTACCGTCCCAAGCTCAACGGGGCGGAACAGCATGTGGCGGAACGCCTGGAGCGCTGGCGACAGCTGAAGCGTCAGCGTCGCGCCGAGGCGGGCGGGGATTCCGGGCCTCCTGCCGGCGATTCTCCTGATACTTCGCCACCGACCACATGAAGGTCAGGCAGCAGAGGAAATAGCCGGTGAGGAACCATACGTCGGGCTGGTAGACGTGAGCCCAGGTCACCCCAATGACGGCCAGCGGCAGGTGCGCGGTAAAGACGGAAAGCGATTGGCGCCCGATCGTGTTCAGGAAGCCGAAGACCGGCCACTCCGGCAGCGATTTGGGGCTGAAGCTCATGCAGACCGCGATCACCGCCACGAGGTTGACCACGCGCCCCCAGTCGAGGTGCCACTTGCCCATCACCGGGTAAACCGTCTGCGACACGATGGGGTCGAGATGGGGCAGCGAGTGGCGCAGCACCAACAGCGAGCCAGCGACGACCAGGGCGGTATAGGCCCACGGGCGCGGAATCGTCAGGCGGCGGCCTTCCGTCATGGCCTCATACTGCTTTTGGCCCAGAAAGAGGCCTCCGAGCCAGAGGGCCTGCCACGCAAAGGGATCGAACGCTCCCAGATAGATTGGGAAGTGTGCCGCCAGGGGCGCCTCGACCGCCTCCCGGGCGCCGAATTGCGCCAGCAGCCAGATGAATGCACTGCCGAGGCCCAGCTTGAGCCAGCCGTGCTCGCGCGTGTAGCGCAGGATCCAGGGGGTTGAGAGCGCGCCGACGATGTACATCGGCAGGATGTCGAAAAACGACGGCTGATAGAGCAGGGTGAGGCCCGCGATCAACGCTTCGAAGGGGTGGGCGAGGAAGCGGTCGAAAATCCAGGCGGTAGGCTGCGGGCTCGGGCCGATCTGCCAGGCGGCGTAGAAGCCGATCAGCAGGAGGCTGGCATGACAGGCGTAGATCGTCAGCGCGCGCTTGGCCGCCATTTTTCGCGCGACCGCAAAGCCCTTCTCGACGATGCGCTTGGTAAAGATCAGGCCGCAGAGGAAGGCGGCGAGAAACACAAAGCCTTCCGCCACGGACAAAAAGCCGATCGGCCCCACCACCAGGTCGTGCGCCGGGTTGGGAATGTGGTTCATGGCCATCAGCACGAGGAAGAGGCCACGCAACACATCCAGGCGCACGTCGCGCTTGGGCTTGGGCAGGGTAGAAGAAACAGGGGCCGGTTTTTTCACCTCATGTGCGACCACCGTCGCCGGGCGGAGCCCTGAAACTTGAACTGATGTCGGCATATGAACTCTCTTATGCAGCTTATGTGCCGTGCGGCCGTATTATGGGCTTACTCCACAGCAGGATACTCCGTTCTAGGCGGAGGAACAGCAGGAATATCAGCGAGACGACAGCATTCTGCAGTTGCGGCCCAAAGCGCCAGCGCAAAAAGCCCGGATGGGGGACATCCGATTGATCATGTAGGAGGATCCAACAGTCGATGCTCTTGATATTGGGGGCGTTCCGGCTGTGGCAGCTGCCCTTGGCCGCGCAAGTGCTAACCCATAAGGTCATGCAGCCACACGAGCCGAGCGTTCGATTGGGGACGATTCGCCTGCCATGGTATCGCCACATGATCGTCGAAGTGCCCTACACCCGCTGGCACTTGCTGCTCTACCTCGGCTGCGTGGGTGGGTTGGGCCTGCTCCTGGGCACCAGCCTCATCTGCGCACTCGGCATCGTGCTGGGCGGGCAGGATCCGCTTTTGCTGGCGGGGACCGCGCTCGGGCTGTTGCTGCCGGTCTGGAACCGGGTCTTTTCCTACGGGCACGCACATTGGCATTTTGCGGCGATCGAGAGCGCATCGCAGCACCCGGACGCGTTGAGCCGGTGGGCGTCGCAATGGCCTGAAGTGCAGGAGGCCCAGCGCCTGCTCGATCGCATTGCCGAGCCCGACCTGGAGCCGGCCCAGCGTCAGCAGCTGCGCCTGGCGCTCAAGGCTGTGCTCAACGAGCTTGCGCGGAGCTGCCCACCGGAAATTTGGGAACCGCTGCACGCGCAGGCGCCGTATCTCACCGTGGAACGCTATTGATCCGCAACGGGATAACCGATGGGCGTAGAGAATTAAGGCGAAACCAAGCTGCTGCAGTAGAGGGAGATACGAAATTATTCATTGACCCTCTTCTTGAGCATCCCTCTCGTTTCGCTTATGTCTTGGGTCAACGAAAACGAGTTGCGCGTGATCGGGATGTCTCGCAGTGGCAATCATGCGATCATCTACTGGCTGCTCTCCCAGATTTCCGGGCCTTTCTGCTTTCTTAATTGCGCGGAACCGGCGGAAAACCCTTTTCATAGTGCCCGACCGCTGGGCCACGAGGCCCCTTTCGAGACCAACATACCCGACTTCGAGTTCGAAGCGGCGGGGGCAGGCCGCCACCAGCGCCGCGCCTGGCTGATCCACAGCTATGAAGACGTTTTTTTGCGCAAGCTCGCCGAGACGCGCGAGACGCCTGGGGTGGGGCGCAGCCGGGACCGGACCGATCTGCTCATCCTGCGCGATCCCTTCAACCTGTTTGCCAGCCGTCGCCGCTTCGGACTCTTTTCACAAGACTCGGGAGTCGCCAGTTATATCGTCACGCCGCGGACGGCGGTCCGGATCTGGAAGCAACACGCGAAACAGTTCCTCCGCCGCCGACGCATCCTCAAGGGGCGGGTCATTACCGTCAGTTACCTCGCGTGGACCAAAAGTTTTGCTTATCGTAAAGCGTTGGCTGATCAGCTGGGCTTGTCGTTCAGCGACGCTGGTTTTGGCTTCGTTCCAGACACTGCCGGCGGCAGTTCGTTCGACAAACGCACTTGTTTGGGACGACCGCAGGCCATGAAAGTGCATGAACGATGGAAGCACTACGCGCACGATCCCAGTTTTCTCGAACTGTTCGATGATGAGATGCTCGAGCTGTGCCGCGAGATCTTCGGCCCGATGGAGGAGATCTTTACCTGTATCCGTGAGCGCCAGGCCGCGCCAGTAGAGGAGGCAGCGGTGGATGATGTTGTCAGTGCTTGAATTACAGCAGTATACATACCTGCCTCTCCCGCCTGTAACGTCGCTTATCTGAGCAGATTTCAGCTTGTTCTGCTATCAGTAAAGCTGATGAAGCTATATCAGTTGATTTATAAGAGGCTGTTTCTCAAGTGATAAGAAATTGCAGCAGGCAGTAGTTCCGCTTGTTGGTTCAATTCACGAAACCGTTTTCGGGTGATGCAAATTTTTTGAAGAATGATTAGTTATCGTTGACGCTATATCCCAATAGGTTTAGCACCACTTATAGAAAGAGGAAGACGATGACCCTTACCCGAGCTATCCTGGATGGTAATGAAGCGGCGGCCTCCGTGGCCTATCGCCTCAGCGAAACCATCGCCATTTACCCCATTACCCCTTCGACGCCGATGGCGGAGAGCTGCGACGAATGGTCGGCACAACGTCGTTCCAACGTCTTTGGCAGCATCCCGTCTGTGGTGGAGATGCAAAGCGAAGGCGGTGCCGCCGGAGCGATACACGGCATGTTGCAGGGAGGTTCGTTAACGACGACCTTCACGGCCTCCCAAGGGCTGTTGCTGATGATACCCAACATGTACAAGATCGCCGGCGAGTTGCTGCCCTTTGTGATGCACGTCACCGCGCGCAGTCTCGCCACCCACGCGTTGTCGATTTTTGGGGACCACAGCGACGTCATGGCCTGCCGGCAGACCGGCTTTGCCATGCTCGCCTCAAACAGTGTGCAGGAGGCGCACGACATGGCTGCGATCGCCCACATGGCGACGCTTGAAAGTCGTGTGCCGTTCATGCACTTCTTTGACGGCTTCCGCACGTCGCACGAAATCAACAATTTCACGCCGATCAGCGATGAGCAGCTGAGCGAACTGGTCGATCCCGAGACGATCGATCAATTCCGCCACCGCGCGCTGACGCCGGATAACCCGAGCGTGCGCGGCACGGCCCAGAATCCGGACGTGTTCTTCCAGAGCCGCGAGGCCGCGAACCGCTTCTACCTGTCGGTGCCGGGCATTGTCCGCTCCGCGATGGAGCGCTTTGCCAAGGTGACCGGCCGGCACTACGACCTTTACGAATACATTGGCGATCCCGACGCGGAAACCGTGGTGGTCGTGATGGGTTCGGCGGCCGAAACGCTGGAGACCACCGTCGCCTACCTGCGCGCCCAAGGCCAGAAGGTCGGCGTGCTCAAGGTGCGCCTCTTCCGCCCGCTGGAGGGCGAAGACCTGGTGGCCGCGCTGCCCAAGACGGTCAAGTGCGTTGCCGTGCTCGACCGCACGAAGGAGCCGGGCTCGCTGGGCGAACCGCTTTACATGGATGTGGTCAGTGCGCTGGCCGAAGCCCAGATGATGGGCACGCGCCCGGTCATGCCGCGCGTGATCGGCGGCCGCTACGGCTTGGGCTCCAAGGAGTTCACGCCGGCGATGGCCAAGTCCGTCTTCGAAGAAGCGGCCCGACCCAACCCGAAGGTCCGCTTCACCTGCGGCATCCGTGACGACGTCACGGGCCTTTCGCTCGACCACGACCACGAGTTCAACCTCGAGCCCGAGGGCGCGACGCAAGCCGTCTTCTACGGTCTGGGGTCGGACGGCACGGTGGGGGCGAACAAGAATTCGATCAAGATCATCGGCGATGCGACGGACAACTACGCTCAGGCCTACTTTGTCTACGACTCGAAAAAGTCGGGAGGCGTGACCACCTCGCACTTGCGCTTTGGCTCGCAACCGATCCGCGCGCCGTATCTGGTGCGTCAGGCGCAATTCGTGGGCGTGCACCAGTTCAGCTTCTTCGAGCGCCTCGACGTGCTCGAGTTGGCCGCTCCGGGCGCAACGTTGTTGATCAACAGCCCGTATTCGACCGAAACGCTCTGGGCGCACCTGCCTGGTAGCGTGCAGCGCCAGATCGTCGACAAGGGCCTCGATGTCTACGTGATCGACGCCTACAAGGTGGCTCGCGAAGCCAAGATGGGCGCCCGCATCAACACGATCATGCAGGTCTGTTTCTTCGCCCTGGCGAAGGTGATGCCGAAGGAAACGGCCATCACCAACATCAAGGAAGCGATCAAGAAGACCTACGGCAAGAAGGGTCCGGAAATCGTCGAGCGCAATTGTGCCGCCGTCGATGCCTCGCTCGCCAACCTGCACCGCTTCGAGGTGCCGGCCGAGATCGACTCCGGCTTCGAACGCGCCTCCCTGGTGCCGGATTCCGCTCCGGACTTCGTCAAGCGCGTCACGGCGCTGATGCTCGAGGACAAGGGCGACATGCTGCCGGTGAGCGCCTTCCCGGTCGACGGCGTCTGGATGACGGGCACGACCAAATACGAGAAGCGCAACATTGCGCAGGAGATCCCGGAATGGGACAGCAGCCTTTGCATCCAGTGCAACAAGTGCGTCTCCATCTGCCCGCACGCCGCGATCCGCGCCAAGTTCTACCACAAGGATTGCCTCGACGATGCGCCCGAGTCCTTCAAGTCAACGGACTTCCGCTCACGGCAGATCCCGGATCACGCCTTTACCATCCAGGTCGCGCCGGAAGACTGCACCGGCTGTAACCTCTGCGTGGCCATCTGCCCCGGCAAGAGCCGTCAGGATCCGACCCGCAAGGCGTTGACCATGGTGCCGCAGCAACCGGTGCGCGAGCAGGAAGCCCGCAACTTCGAGTTTTTCCTCGAGCTGCCCGAGCCGGATACCACGCTGCTCGGCAACACGATCAAGGACGTCAACTTCCGCACGCCGCTCTTCGAGTTCAGCGGTGCCTGTGCCGGTTGCGGCGAAACGCCTTACATCAAGGCGCTGACCCAGCTCTACGGCGACCGTTTGCTGATCGCCAACGCCACGGGTTGCTCCTCGATTTTCGGCGGTAACCTGCCCACCACGCCTTACACCAAGAACTCCGAAGGCCGCGGGCCGGCCTGGGCGAACAGCCTCTTCGAAGACAATGCCGAGTTTGGCCTCGGTCTGCGCCTGGGCGTCGACTCGCACAAGGCCCGGGCTCGCAAGCTGCTCGCCGAGATCAGCCCCGCGCTCTACGACGGCATGGCCGAGGAAATCCTCAACGCCGATCAGTCGACCGAGTTGGGCATTGTCGGCCAACGCAAGCGGGTAGCCGCCCTGCGCGAATGGCTGCTCAAGCTCAACACGTCGGTGGCCAAGGAGCTGAACACGCTTGCCGACTACCTCGTCGAAAAGAGCGTCTGGATCATCGGTGGTGACGGCTGGGCCTACGACATCGGCTTTGGCGGCCTGGACCACGTGCTCGCCAGCGGCGCGAACGTCAATGTGCTCGTGCTCGACACCGGGACGTATTCCAACACCGGCGGTCAAAGCAGCAAGGCGACCCCGATGGGCGCCGTGGCGAAGTTTGCCGCCGCCGGCAAGGCGACCAACAAGAAGGACCTCGGCCTGCAAGCCATGATGTATGGGCACGTCTACGTCGCACAGATCGCCCTTGGCGCGAACGACAGCCAGACCATCAACGCCCTCTCGGAAGCCGCCGCCTATCAAGGCCCCTCGCTGGTGATCGGCTACGCGCACTGCATCAGCCAGGGCTTCAACCTCTGCGACGGCCCGACGCACCAGCAACAGGCAGTCAAGTCGGCTTCCTTCCCGCTGTATCGCTACCGCCCGGATGCGAACGACGGCAAGGGCGAGCTGAAGCTCGACTCCAAGGCGCCGACCGTGCCGCTGCGGGACTTCATGGCCAGCGAGACGCGCTTCAAGATGCTCAAGGCCAAAAATGCCGAGCGCGCGTCCATGCTCGCCGACCAGTCCGAGCGTCACCTGCACCAACGCTTCGAGCTTCTGCAGAACCTGTCCAACAACGGACGCTAGGCCCGACCTTTCACAGGAACGTTGAGTTTTATCACCCGCCGACAGCCCGTCGGCGGGTTTTTTGTCGGCCTTATTGATTGAACCCCTGCCAAGGTTTAGTTAACAAAATGACCAGCAGGATGTTAATCTGGCGTCAAACTGCTCTCTTGGTCGTCAACGGATTGACACACTTCTGTATTTCTTCATCAAGCATCGCCTAGGTATGGTTTTTCGCTCGTTCATCTTTCGTTTCGCCATGACGCTCTCGCTGGTCGTAGCGGTCATGTTTCTGGTCTCGTGCCTCATGCTCGTGCTGAACAACCAGATCGATGAAGGCATCATCCAGGGCCTGTATGCGCTCGCGCTGGGTCTTTTCTCGCTGGTGGCAATGTTCGTAGCGGGCAAGGTGGAGACGGAGCTGGTGAAGGAGGCCGGGCGTCTGCTCTACATCCTCACCGCGGTCTGTGCCATCGGCATCAGCATCCCTTTCGCGCTGTATCTGAAAGATATGATTGTGGACCCGGAGCAGCAGCATTGGGCGATTTACTGTGCGGGCGGGGTGATGGCGATCGGCTTTTTACTGCGCCTGATCGAAGTCCCTTATCTGCGCTCGGCCGAGGAAGTGCGGGAGATCGAAACCTACCTGCGTTCCCGCCGCGAATCGTAGGCAGCGCAAACAAAAGCGGCGCACCCGAAGGCCCGCCGCTGATGGAAATACCGAATGCCGACTAGATCGGGCGGCTAGTAGGCGCGCCCCGATCGTTTTTCGAAGTAGTTGATGAAGGCCTTGTTGGCGATCGACGTGCCGCCCGGGGTGGGGTAGTTGCCGGTAAAATACCAGTCGCCCATGTGCTCGGGGCAGGCCGCGTGCAGGTTGTCGATCGTCTGGTAGATGATTTCCAGCGTGCCCTTCCACTCCGTGTTCTGCGGGTAGAGCAGCAGCGACACCTCCGCCGAGATCTCTTCCGGCGTGAAGAGCGAGTAGATGTCCTTCACCTTGTTCTCCTGTTGCTCCACGGGCTTCTTGATCTCGAGCTTGCAGGCTTCGTAGACGTCGCGGATGCGTTCGCCGGCGCCCCGTTTGTGCAGGAGAGAGACGGCGGCCTGGAAGGCGATGAACTTGCCCATCTCGCTCATGTCGATGCCGTAGCAATCGGGATAGCGGATCTGCGGGGCGGTGGAGACGACGACGATCTTCTTCGGGTTGGTCCGCGCGAGGATCTGGATGATGGATTCGCGCAGGGTCGTGCCGCGCACGATCGAGTCGTCCAGCACGATCAGGTTGTCATCCGGGCGCACCACGTCGTAGGTGATGTCGTAGACGTGGCTGACGAGTTTGCTGCGGCCTTCTTCCTTGGAGATGAAGGTACGCAGTTTGATGTCCTTGTGCGCGATCTTTTCGATGCGCGGCCAGTCCCCCATGACGAGGGCCTCGATTTTCTCCTTGGTCAGCCCTTCGCGATCGAGCGTCTCGATCAAATCGTCGCGCACCTTTCTCAGGCGCCACTTGCGCATGGCTTCGACGAGGCCGTAGCTCGCGATTTCCGCCGTGTTGGGAATAAAGCTGAAGACGCTGCGGCCGACCTCGTTGTTGACGGCCTTGAGCACCTGGGGCGCGAGCAGGGCGCCCATCTTCTTGCGCTCCATGTAGATCTCCGGGTCGTTGCCGCGGGAGAAATAGATGCGCTCAAAGGAGCAGGAAATCCGTGCGATCGGGTCGGCAAAGGGCTCTACGCGCACGCGTCCGGTCGCCTTGATCGAGAGGGCATGGCCCGGAGGGATCTCGTTGACGTCGCCGCTGTCGAGGTCGAAGACGGTCATCAGCGGCACGCGCTCGGAGGCGACCGCGATCAGCTCGTCGTTTTCAAAGTAGCTCGCCGGGCGGATGCCGCGCGGGTCGCGCATGACAAACGCATCGCCATTGCCCACGAGGCCGCAAATCACGTAACCGCCGTCCCAGGCGGCCGCGCTCTTGCGCAGGATCTCGATCACGTCCAGCTCCTGACTGATCCGGGAGGGGATATCGCGCCCCTCCATGCCTGCGTCGCGGTAGCGGTGGTAGATCTCGTCGTGCGCCTCGTCGAGGTGGAAGCCGATTTCCTCCAGCACGGTCTGCGTGTCGGTGTCGAAGATCGGGTGCTGGCCACGACCGATCAGGAGCTCGTTGAGGTCCTGGGTGTTGGTCATGTTGAAGTTGCCGGCCACCATCAGGTTGCGCGTCGGCCAGTTGGAGCGGCGGAAATAGGGGTGGCAGGAGCTCTCGGTAAAAGCGCCGCTGGTGCCGTAGCGCAGGTGCCCCATCAGCACCTCACCGCCGAAGTCGAAGTGACGCTTCACCGTGGCGGGAAACTCCGGATGTACCAGGCCGTGCTCGCGCAACTGGTCATAGGTCTCCAGTTGGCGGCGGAAGAGCTTCGCCAAAGGCGTGTCGGCCAGCTCCCGGTCTCGGAACATGTAGTTTTGCCCGAGAGGCATGTGCAGTTTCACACAGCCAATCCCGGCACCATCCTGCCCACGGTTGTGCTGCTTTTCCATGAGGAGAAACAGCTTGTTGAAGGCGTAGAGGGGCGAACCATATTTCTGGGTATAAAACTCCAGAGGCTGCTTGAGCCGGATCATGGCAATGCCGCATTCGTGCTTGATCAAATCGCTCATGCGCTGAAGGCAAAGTTCAGTGACAAAGGCGTAACATCGGTTGGCAACCGCAGGCGTGCAACCGAATTTTCCACCCTACTTGTCAGGTATCGGAAGAAGAAGGATTTCCAGAAGGAGCGCAACGGGCTTAGGCGGCGGATTTTTCGCCGAAGGAAAAGCGGCCCGGGCCCGTCCAGAAAAGGCCGAAGACCATCATACCCATCACCAGCGGGTAGGCAAATTCGGAGAGCGCGCCCTCCGAAACCTGGATTTTCATGACGGTTGCGACCAGCATGGTGCAAAAGAGGAAGAACGCGGCGGGGCGAAACCACCAGCCCGCGATCATCAGCAGACCGCCAAAAAGCTCGGCACAGGCTGCGGCCAGGCCGAAGAGGACCGCCGTCAGTGACGAATCATCGGCGGGAATGCCGATGTAGGCCACGTTTTGGCCAATCCGGCCGAATTGCTCCAGGCCGCCGTTCTGGAAGGCGCCGAGGAATTTCGTGGCCCCGTAGTAGACCATGAGGATCCCGATCGTGACACGCATGGCGAGCAGGCCGAAGGCGGGTTGCTGGAGGGAGGCACGCAGTGAATTGAAGGACATAATGAGCCGAGTAAATATCCGCCCATTATTTACGGGAAAGACCTCGACAGCGCAAGTGCGCGGGGGCCTATGTTACATTGTGGAGTCCAAAGCAGACTTTTTGGTGATCGGGCAAGGGGTTGCCGGTAGCCTCGTGACCTGGGAGCTGATGCGCCGGGGGCAACGCGTGCGCGTATTGGACGAGCCCCGCGCTGGCGCAGCGTCCCGGTCTTCGGGCGGTCTGGTAAATCCCCTGGCGGGCAAGAAATTCCCGCCGGCCTGGCGCGTGCAGGAAGCGCTGCCGTATGCGCGCGACATTTATGCCGCGCTCGAAGATCAGTTGGGTTGCAGATTGTGGTTTGACCAGCCCATGCTGCGGGTGCTGATGGATGAAAAGCAGGTGCCGGCGCTCGACCGGGCGGCGGCGGACCCGTTGGCCTCCGCCTTTGTCGGTGAGTCATTCGCGCCTGGGCGTTGGGCACCCCAGGTGGCCGATCCGCTGGGCAGTTTTGTGACCCAACACGCCGGCTGGGTCGACTTCGAGACCCTGGTCACGCGCTTTCGCCAATGGCTGGCCGAGCAGGATCTCCTGATGGGCGAGGTGGAGGAGCCGCTGGAGGTAGCGGAAAATGTCGTCTATTGCGAAGGCTGGCGCGGCCAGGAAAATCCGCACTTTTCTTTCGTCCCGTGGACGCCTGATCGGGGGCTGATCCTGCATCTGGAGCTGATTTCGGGCAAGTTGCCGCCTCTGATCATCAACCGTGGTCAATGGCTGCGACCGATGTGGGATGGCCGTTACGCCGCCGGGGCCACCCACGGCTGGGACCGCTTTGACCAGCCGCCGCTCGAAGACGAGGTGATGGCCCTGCTGGAAACGATCCAGGAATGGACCACCGCCCGCTTCAACGTGGTGGGGGCTACGGCCGGAGTGCGCCCGGCCGTCAATGACCGCACTCCCGTTTTGGGGCGGCACCCGCAAGACGCGCGCCGCTCCATCCTCAACGGCCTGGGCGGCAAGGCGGCGCTGCGGGCTCCGTTTCTCGCCCGGATGCTGGTCAACAGCTTGCTCGCGGGCGAGGCCATCCCGGAAACGCACGACGTGGCGCGTTTCTGGAAGGGGTAAGGAGATCCCGCTCGGCCTTAGCCGGTCGTGCGCAGGCCGCTGGCAATCGCGTTGACGCAGATCAGCATGTCTTCGAGACAGTTGTCGCGGTCGGGATCGTTTTCGTCCATATCGCGCCACCGCTTCAACAGGCGAATCTGTTCGCGGTGCAGGCGCTTCAGCGGCCCCTCGCGATATTGCAGCGTCTTGTAAAAGCGGGGGCGGCGTTCGGGCAGCGGCCGGCCGAACAGAGCGGCCAGGGCCTGGCGCGTCAGTTGGTATTCGTCCAGAATCGTGCCCAGCAGGCGCTCCCGCACATCGCCTTCCTTCACCAGGCTGGCGTAGGCATACATCTGCTCGGTATCGGCGCTCGTGGCGCTCGATTCGAGATTGTAAAACAGGTAGCGCAGCAGCGGCGTGATCTGCATTTCCTCGCGCAGGCGCATGTAGCACGAGCGGTGGTTTTGCTGCAGGTGGTTCAGCGCCGTCCCGACTCCGAACCAGCCGGGCAGGTAAAAGCGCGCCTGATTCCAGCTGAAGACCCAGGGGATCGCGCGCAGGTCGTCGAGGCTCTGCTGGCCCCGGCGGCGGCTGGGGCGCGAGCCGATGCGGCTGTGCTCGAGCACGTCGATCGGCGTGGCCTGGCGGTAAAAGGTGAGGAAGTCCTTGTCTTCGAGCAGCTGACGGTAGCGCTTGGTGGAGGCTTCGGCCAGTTGGTCGAGCGCTTCCACCAATGGGCTGGAAAGGTCGTGTTTGGCCGTGTCCATACCCGTGCCGACGGCGCCCGCCATCAACAGCTCGAGGTGGTAGGCCGCCGAGCGCAGGTTGTTGTACTTCTGGCCGATCACCTCGCCCTGCTCCGTCACCCGGATGCCGGAGTTGAGGCTGCCGAGCGCCAACGCCTCCATAAAGCGGTGGGTCGGACCCGCACCACGGCTGATCGTGCCGCCACGGCCGTGGAAAAACTGGATGTCGACCGAGGCCTCCTGACCCACCGCGAGGATGCGCTCCTGGGCCTGACGCAGCGCCCAGGCACTGGCGATGATGCCGGCGTCCTTGTTGCTGTCGCTGTAGCCGAGCATGATCATCTGGTGCGGGCCATGGGGGGCTTCAGGCGCGTCGCCGAGGTCCCAGTCTTCGCTGGAAATCGCTTCGTCGTAGACGCGGTGATGGATCGCGAGGGAGCGTTCGGTGATGGGGTGGGCGAGGAAGCTCGCCACCACGCCCGGCGAACGCTGGAGGTCGTCCAGCGTCTCGAATAGAGGCACCACGGGCAGCACGCAGGCCAGGCCTCCATCGATCACCCGCGTGAGGCCGGCTTCACGTGCCAGCAGGTAGACGACGAGCAGGTCGGAGACGTCGCGCGTCATGCTGACGATGACCGCACCCAGGCCACCGCGCCCGTATTTGCGCACGTGGCGCGCGGCAACCTGGAGGGCGCCGACCGCGGCAGCCGCTTCGGCGCCGGCGGATTCGGGCCGGTTGGTAAAGGGGCGGGGCGACTGCAGCTCGTGCTCGAGGAACTCGCGGCGTTTGGCTTCCGGCCAGTCGGGGAATTCGTCGGCGCCCTCGAGATCGGCGGCTTTCATCAGCTGGCTGATCGCACGGTCGTGGAATGCGCTGTTCTGGCGGATGTCGAGCGAGGCGAGGTGAAAGCCGAAGGTTTCGATCGCGCGCTGCACTGGCCGGACGTATTCCTGCACCAACGCGTGGGCACCGACGTGCAACAGGCTTTCACGCAGGATCATCAGGTCGGCGCGCAACTCGAGCGGGAAGCGGTAGCCTCCCTCGTTATCGCCGCGATGCGTGGCCTCAAGGCGGCTGCGCAACAGGCGCACGTAGCGCTTCCAGGGTTCGGCGATTTCTTCGGGGCGCGGTTCGGGTCGCTCGCCCAGCAGCTTGGAGAGCTCCAGCGTGCGGTCCTCGAGTTCCTGCGTGGTGGATTGCAGGCGCCAGGAGAGGCCGAGCGCGCTGTGCAGCTCTGCCAGCATGCCGTCGAGCACCTCGAGCGCGCCCTCACGCATCTCGCGCAGGGTCTGGTTGGTCACCTTGGGCGTCACTCCCGGGTGGCCGTCGCGGTCACCGCCCACCCAGCTGCCGAAGCGGAGCAGCGGGTGCGTGTTGGGCTCGCGCAGCACACTGGCGTCGTAGCCGGCTTCTTCCCAGGCAAAGTCGAAACGCGCGTCCAGCTCCTTGAGCACCGGCGGGAAGACCTCCTTGAGGAAGAAGAGCATGTAGGAGCGCTCGGAGTCGACGTTGGGCTTCTGGTAAAAGATTTCGCCCGTGCGCCACAGGCATTCCAGCGTGGCGCACAGATCGCGGCGCCACTTGCGCTTTTCAAAGTCGGTCAGCACCCCGTTCGCGCGCTCATGCATCAGCTGAAACAGCTCGCGGTGCTGGTCCAGCACCGTCCAGCGCTTGGCCTCGGTCGGGTGCCCCGTCAACACAGGTTCGACCACGGCCTGGCGGCAGCGGTGGATAATGTCGATCTGGTTGACGCCCTGATCGCTGAGCTTTTTCAGCCAATAGCCCCAGCGGCCCGGCTCGGCTGATACGCCTTCTTCCCGTTCGCGTCGGCGGGCCACCTGGTGGGCCGTGTGCTCTTCTACCAGATTGAGCAGCTGGAAGATCAGGGAAATGGTCTGGGCCGCGCCGTCCGGCAGGTTCTGGGTCTCGTCCAGCGAGCCCGGGTTGCGCACCAGTCGGGCGAGTTCGGGCTCGCCGATGCGACGCAATACTTCAGCCAAGGCTTCGCACAACTCCACATAGAGCGTGTCAATCTGTTCAAAGCCTTCAGTTAGAAAATCATCAAAACTATTGGACATACCAGAGAGGGGTAAAGCGAGAGACGTCTACGCGTAGGCCCTTTTGCATACCGAACGCGACTTTGGAGCAAGGTCAAACCTCGCGGGCGGTCTTTGTTCCGCTTCGATAGGGCGACAAAATTTTCCCGACTGTCAGATCGGGAGTCAAGTCGAGGCGCGATTTTAGGATAATAATTATTGGCAGTGGCGCGTATTGCGGGTGAAATCGAGGCCATGACGTCCGCCGTGCTTCGCTTCCCGCTCCAGCTGGTCTTTTGGCTGGGAATCCTCATTCCCGTTCAGGCCGCATTTGAACCTCCCGAGGTGCCGACGGGTTGGCGCTACCATCATGATCTGGAGATCGGCCAAGTGGGGGACTACGTGCTGCGCATGGAGCTGCTCGCGCCGGAGCACGCACCGGAAGCGGCACTGCCGGCGCTCGTCTACATCCACGGCGGGGGCTGGAACCACGGCAGCAAGGATGACCAGGCGCGACGCCTCGCAGGCATTGCGCGCCGGGGCTACGTCGCCGCGGCGATCACCTACCGCTTCGCGCCCGAGCATACCTATCCGGCCCAGATCGAAGACGTGCAGGCGGCGATCCGCTTTCTGAAGGCCCATGCGAGTGCCTACCACCTGGACCCGTCACGCATCAACTTGTGGGGCACGTCGGCGGGCGGGCACCTCGCCTCCCTGGCAGGCACCGCCGCCAACGACGTGGATTACGCGACGCACGGCCTCTGGCCCGATGAAGATGCGCACGTGTTTGCGGTGGTCGATTTCTCGGGCCCCAACAGCAACTTCCTGGCGTTTCCCGCTGCGCGGGCGGGCAGCCTGACGGCTTTTCTGGGGGCACCCGCGCAGTCGGAGCCGGCGCGAGCGCGTGAAGCGATGCCGATCACGCACGTCGATGCGGACGATCCGCCCTTTTTTGTCGCCCACGGCACCGCCGACTCCATCGTCCCGATCCAGTGCAGCCGCGACTTTGTGGATGCACTGCAAGCGGCGGGTGGACACGTCGAATACCACGAGATGGAAGGCAGCGGGCATGGCTTCTCTCACACGCACCCGGAGGCGCAGGATCTCGCCTACGCCTTTTTGCAGCGCCTCAACTTTCCCGAGCGTTCCGCCTCTCAGCCGTAGCAGGGCTAGCGGCTGTGGTTGGCGTATTCGCGCAACTCGTTGGCCGCCTGCTGGTAGACCTCGCGCTTCAGGGCGAGCACCATCTTGTCGTGGCTGACCTCGCGGTTCATGCGGGCGCTGATGCTGGCGCCGTCCACCGGATCGGGTTCGATCATCATCCAGTTGCCGGATTCGACGTCGATCACCGCCAGCTTCACGCGGATGCGCATGTGCTTGGTTTCATCGGGTATCATGTAGCCGACGAAAGGCAGCCAGCTGGCCGTGGCGGTCGCTTCCTTTTGCTTCGTGCTGTCGACAAGGCCCCAGTAGACGACGATCGTCTCGATACCGCCGCGTGCCGCCGCCAGGCGCAGGCGTTGATGCAGTGGGGCATTGGTCGTCTGCTGGCCGTTGACCTGTACGTCCGGGCGACCGGAGAACGGCTCCAGACTGAAATACTGGCTCATGGCTTCGACCATTTCCGGATCGGGCAACATCGCGCCGCTCTGGATGAGCAGGATCTTTTGGCCCACCTGCATCTCCGGGTTCTCGTGATGCTTCAGGGCGTCGTGGATCATGTCGTCCGTGATCTCGCGGTCCTCGAGATTGACCCCCAGCACGTCCCATTGCTCCAGCTCGCCTCGGTAGAGCTCACCACCGTGGCGGCCACCATAGGGGCCTTCATAGCCGGAATTGGAGATGGATGTAGTGGTGCAGCCGGCCAGGAACAGCGCGGCACTCAGGCAGAACAGCAACGACAGCTTCATCCCGTGATGCTGCGTGGCAAAAACACGTTGGTCAATCCTTTGGAATCTCTTCCAGTCGATGGATGACCGTGCCTGCACTGAGCACTTCCGGCAGCTGCATCGGCTGGTCGAGGCCGGGCGCGTAAATGAGGTTGAACGGCACTGCGGAACGGCCGAAGGATGCCAGCGCCTCCGTGATTTCCGGATCGGCATTGGTCCAGTCGGCCTTCAAGGCCACGATGTCGCGATCCGCGAACTCGCGCCGCACCTCGTCTGAGCCGAAGACCAGCTTTTTGTTGCTCTGGCAGGTCACACACCAGCGCGCCGTAAAGTCCACGTAGACGATCTTGCCCTCTTCGGCCAGTTGCTCGGCCTTGCCCGGCTCCCACTTTTGCCACTCGACCAGCGGCGCGTCGCTATCGCCAGCACTGAGGGCCGGAGAGGGGTAGGCCCAGGCCAGCGCGCCCACGATGAGCAGGGCCGCGATGCCGTAGGCCGGGTAGCGCACCTGCTTGGGCTTGTGGTACGCCCCGTAGCGTCCATACGCCCAAAGCGCGAGCGCCACCACCACTAGGGCCAGCAGCACCTCCAGCAGCGCATCCGGCGTAAAGCCCGCATCTTCGGTCAACTGGCCCGCCAATACCCAGAGCAGGAAGGCGACCGTCGCGTAGAGCAGGAACGCCATGAACTGCTTGAACGTCTCCATCCAGGCTCCCGGGCGAGGCAGCTTGTTGACCAGCCCGGGGAAGGCGCTCAGCAACAAATAGGGCAGGGCGAGGCCGAGACCGATGGCCGTAAAGACGACGAAGGCCGGCAGTGCGGGCAGGGCCAGAGCACCGCCGAGCGCCGGAGCGAGGAAGGGGGCCGCGCAAGGCGTGGCCACGACGGTCGCCAGCACACCGCTGAAGAACGAGCCCGTGCAGCACCACCTTGTTGCGCGCTTCGCCCGCCTGATTGACGAAGCCCATCACCTTGAGCCCGAGCACCGGAAAGACGCACGGCATCAGGTTGAGAATCAGACCGCCGAGGAAGGCAAACCCGATCAGCACGGGCAAGGACTTCGGCCCGTCGCCGGGGGTTGAGGGCGTAGCGGTTGCATGGGTGGCCACGCCGGCAAAGGCGGCGGGCGCTTCCGTCTCGAGCGGCACATCCACCTGCCAGCCCTCCTGGTGCAATGCCTGCCCGTCACCCAGGGCGAGCACGCCCTGCAAGCGCTCGACTTCGCCCACGCCCGCCGGATCGACCGTGTAGCTCAGGAGCGTGCCATCAGGTCGGGCGGGTTGCTGGTCCGCTTCCAGCGCCGGCGTGAGGAACTTCTGCCCGTCGAAGAAATACAAATGCTTCGGCAAGTCGCCGCCGTGCACCCACAGCTTGACGTCATCGCCCGTGCGCCAGGCCGCGAACTCGGCCTCGGGCTTCTTGGGCAGGTGCGCGCGCGTTTGTTTCAGCCGCTGGGCCACCCCCTCGTTAACGGCTGGCGGAGCGTCCTTGACCGGCAGGCGCAGCGACACCTCTGCATCGCCCGGGATGCAGACCTCCTTGCACATCAGCCAGCCCGCCTTGGCCTGCAGCGTCACGGTCTCGCCCGGCTGGAGGTCGTCGGGCGGGGTCAGCGTTACCGGCAGCAGCACGGTATCTTCGTAGACGTATTCCACGAGGCCGCCGAAATCCATCGCCATCGGCACCGGCCATTGCAGCGCGCCCGCCTGCCAGCCCTCGGGCAGCTCCCAATCGAGGCTCGTGGCGTAGCCGGTGGTGGAGCTGCGCCAGTAGGTGTGCCAGTGGTCGAAGTGGTCGAGCTCAAGCGCCACGGTAAAGGGCTGGCCCGGCTGGATGGTTTCAACCTCGGAGACCAGGCGCGCGTTGACCGGATTGTCGTTGCTCAGGGGCGCTGCGGGCAGGCGACCGGCGAAGGTCAGCAAAAAGAGGATGATGGGCAGGGCGTGCTTACTCCGGGGCATATGGGTCTAGGAAGGCTGAAGAAGGCGATTTATTCCAGTTCGATTGCGGCGGGCGGAAGCGCGAGCGTTTGCGCGGTCTGGATACCTGTGCATTTTCATTAAGAAAGTCGCTTCTGCCGCGTTTCCTTCCTAGAACTTTACGAGCTTTCTATGTGTTACCGCCATCCTTCAGGTCATTTTTTCCGGTATTTGCTACTTCTTTGCTTGTTCGCCTCTAACGTTAGCGTTAGGGCTCAGGCGGAAGGAGCTAACGCCCCGGCTGTGACGACCGCGACGGTTCGTTCGGCGACGGCGGCAGATTTCTCAACCGTGATCGACGAAGCCAGAAAAGCGATCGACGAGGGCCTCTTTGCCGACGCCCGCGATAAACTGGAAACCGCTTTCTCTCGCCTGGGGGAGGGCGAAAAGGCCCCGCCGGAAGCGCGCTACCTCTACGGGCAGGCGCTGTTGGGCACGCTCTCGCCCAGTGATCCGGTGGATCAGGCGCGCCTGGAGCAGTTGCAGACGGAACTTCAGGCCCTGGCGGACGAATTGAAGCCGACCGACGGCAGCCGCCCGGAGCCGCTCTGGGCTCAGGTGGAGGCGTTGCTGGGGTGGAGCTATGAGGACAGCCCGACGGACGAGCAGACCGGCAAAGCCTATTTTCGACGGGCGCTCGAGTATTGGGCCAGCTCCGTCGAGGTTGACGAGGCGCGGCAGGAATACCTCGATCTGGTGCTGGCGCTGGCCGAGCCAGATGGTGATGGCCTGGACTGGGCGTTTTCCACCTACGGCGAACGCCAGTGGCTGGAGAATGCGGTCAAGATCGCGCAAACGCCGGAGGAGAAGTCCCGCACGCAGTTTTTGCTCGCCGAGTGGTATGGGCGCTTCCAGTCAGACAGCACCGCGCGCCTGCGGCAGGGCGACCTGTTGGAGGCGGTGGTGAAGCTGGGCAAAGGGCCGTATCACGAGCAGGCGCTCTATGCGCTGGCTCAATGGAACAACCATTACGGCCATCTGAGCTACGACGACCGCGGCCAGACGCAGTTCCAGGCCAATTACGCCCGCACGGTGGAGCTGCTGCGCCAGTTGGTGGACGCGTATCCGGAGGGTGAGGGCCGCTACACCCGGCAAGCCCGTTCGCAACTGGAAAACCTGACCAAGCCCCAGCTCGACGTCTTTGTGCGCCACACGTTTCGCCCGGAGACGGAGGTGTTTTTTGGCCTCAACTGGCGCAATGTGAGCGGGGCCGAAGTGCAGGTGTTTCCGACGGATCTGCTGGCCGACGAGCCGATGGTGCCGTCTGGGCCAGCGGTGTTTTCGCAAAAGCTGGAACAGCAGCCCGAGCGCCCGCACTACAACGTGTCGCGGCAGGTGCGCCTGCCGGTGGAGCTGCCGCGAGGCGCCTATGTGGTCGTGGCCACGGCGGCCGGGATCACGCGCAAGGACCTGATTTTGGTCACCGACCTCTCCATCGTGGTGAAAAAGGACGACCACCAGCTGCTGGCCTACGTGGCGGATGCGGAGACCGGCGCGCCCGTGCCGGAAGCCAACGTGGAGCTGCGCTGGGGCTGGGAGGAAAACCGGATGGACCCGGACGAAACCTCCAGGCCGGGCAAGCACCGGCTGAGCGCGGTCACTAACGCCAACGGCATTGTGCGCTGGACCAACCTGGACCGCATCTTCAAGGAAGGCCAGTCGGGGGAATCGCGGCTGCTGCGCTGGCAGGTCGTGGCCCGTAAGGAAGCGCGTCAGGCCGTGGGCGAAAGCCAGGAATACCGGCCCTATCGCGTGGATGAGAACGAGGGCCGTCCGGTTCACTTCGTCTACGCCGAGCGCCCGATCTACCGCCCGGGCGAGACGGCGCACTGGCGCGTCGTGAGCCGGGTGCGGGAACCCGACGGCAGCTATCAGACCCCCGCGGGCGAGAAAATGACCTACGAGCTGAGCGATCCGCAGGGTCAGGTGGTCCAGCAGGGTGGCTTTTCGCTCGACCGCTTCGGCACGGCCGCGCTGGACTTTGCGTTGCCGAAAGAGGCAGGGCTGGGGGCCTACAACCTGCACGTGATGCAGGCGAACGAGCGCTACGGCCGCTATTTCAACCTGTTTCAGGTCGAGGAGTTTCGTGCCCCGGAATACCGGGTGGACGTCCAGCTGGGCCAAAACGACGACTCTGGCGCGGTCTTGATCGAACCAGGCCAGGAGGTGCAGGGCGACGTGCAGGTCGATTACTATTCCGGCGGCGCAGTCGGCGATGCCGACGTGACGGTGCAGGTGAGCCGCCAGCCCTATTTCCACTGGTTCATGCCCGAGCGGCGCTACGACTGGCTTTATGACACCATGACGCGTCCTTACTTGCCGCAGGGAGAGCAGGAAGTGGTGGAAAATCTGACCCTGCAGACCGACTCCCGCGGCCACGCGACCTTTGAATTCGATACGCCCCAGGACATCGATCAGGACTGGCAGTACACGGTGGAGGTGCGCGTGCAGGACCGTTCGCGACGGGAGATCGTGCAGCGCCGCACGATCAAGCTCACCCGCCAACCTTACTTTGTGGACCTCGGCACCGCTCATCGGCTCTACCAGCCCGGCGATCAGGTGGAGGTGACCGTCAAGACGCTCAACGCCAACGACCAACCGGTCTCGATCGAAGGCCAGCTGCGGCTGACGCGCGAACGTTGGCGGCAGATCTACATCCACCGTCGCAAGGGCAACGAAATCTCAGGTGAAGCCTATCGCCAGCTGCCCGAGCGCGCCCTGATCGGCGCCACGCAGAGTGACTACCGCCTGAAGGAAGAGGGCTTTGTGACCGAGGAGGTCAAATCCGTCCAGCTGGTGACAGACCGCGAGGGCAAGGCGGTCTACAAGTTCAAGGCGCCGGAGCTGGGCTATTACAACCTGCTCTGGGTCAGCCCGGGTGCACGCGGCCTCTCGGTGACGGAAGAGTCGCCCTTTTGGGTGGCCAAGCCGGGCGATGTCGCCATCGGCTACCGGCCCGGCGGGGTGGAGATCATCGTGGACGAGCGTGAGATCAAGGTGGGCGAAAAGCTGCCGGTGTTGATCACCGTGCCCGCGCCCAACCGCACCGTGTTGCTGGTCCGTGGAGCCGATTCGATTCAGGACTACCAAGTGCTGAAATTCGACGGACGGGCCAAGTTCATCAGCCTGCCGATCACGGCTGCCGACGCGCCCAACACGGGCCTCGAAGCCTCGATGATCAGCGGCGGCGAGCTCTTCATGAACTACGTCGAGCTGGTGGTGCCGCCCACGCCGCAGTTCCTGGATGTCCAGCTCACCGCCGATGCGGAAGGCTATACGCCCGGTAGCGAGGCGCACCTGAAACTGCGGGTGCACGACGCGGCGGGACAACCCGTCGAGGGCAGCTTCTCGCTGGCGATGGTCGATGCTTCGCTCGACAGCCTGTTGCCCGACTTCGAGGTGCCCAACATCCAGCAGGCCTTTTATCAGGACAAGCGCTGGCATCAGGTCGAGACGATCAGCAGCTTCCAGCGCCGCCCCTTCTATCAGCCTCTGGACGACGAGGATGAAGCAACCCAGGCGAGTGAGGACGAGGAAGAATCGTTTGAGCTTTCAGCTTTTGAGCTCGGGGCCGCGCCGGAACCGTCCATGCAGTCGATTGCCGGTACGCGAATGCGGACAGACTTGATGCAAAAAGGCGCCGGAGCCGAGGCCGATTTGGCCCAGCCGACCCTGCGGGACGACTTCCGCTTCAGCGCCTACTGGAATCCCGGCGTGGTGACCAACGCCGAGGGTGAGGCCGAGGTGACGGTGAAGCTGCCGGACAACCTGACCGAGTGGCGTGTGACTACCGTGGGCGTCGATACGGGCAGCCGAGTGGGGCAGGCCGACTTGCGCACCGCCACGCGCTTGCCGCTGATCGCTCGCCTGACAATGCCCCGTTTCCTCTACAAGGGCGACGAGGTGACGCTCAGCGGCGTGCTCAACAACAACACCTACAGCGCGCTCAACGTGACGGTAGGACTCGAGGTGCCGGATACGCTCGAGCTGGCGGATGGGGCGCCGCGTACGATCATGGTGCCGGCGCGTTCCTCCCGCCGCGTGGACTGGCAGGCCAGGGCCACCGAATCGGGGCAGCACCCGGTGCGCCTCAGCGCGCGCAGTCAACTTTACGCCGACGCGGTCGAACGGCCGCTGCCCATCTACGAGCCACGACAGGACCGCCGAGTCACGTGGTCGAGTCGGACCGACGAGCCCCAGACGGAGCTGGTCCTGCAGCTGCCGGAAGATCTGGCGGCGGCCGATCCGACGGTCACCTTCAGCATCACGCCGACGATTGCCGACGCCATGCTGCAGGCGCTGCCTTACCTGGTCGACTACCCGTATGGCTGCACCGAGCAGACGCTGAGCCGCTTCGTGCCGGCGCTGGTGGTGCGCAAGGCCCTGCGCGAACTCGGTTACGCGCCGGAAGACGTGAACCAGGCCATCGCAGACGAGCTGGGCTACGCCTTTGACCCGGAAGAGCCGGAGGCTGGCATTACGGAGTTGAACACCGTGATCCAGCAGAGCCTGCAGCGACTCTATGACAGCCAGTTGACCGACGGTAGCTGGCCGTGGATGCCCGGTGGCGACAGCGACCTCTACATGACGGGTTACGCGGTGTGGGCGTTGACGCTCGCGCAGCAGTGCGGCGTCGAGGTCGAGTCCAAGCGGCTGGATCAGGCGACCCAGTTCCTGGAGATGCGTTTGATCGAGGCCTCTTCGCAACCGGCCCTGCAGGCCTGGTTGCTGCAATCGCTCTCCGTCCGCCACCGGACGCTGGCGGGCGACGAACCGGGGCAGCCCTCGCGCTTCGAGGCCCGGGCGTTCCTCAACCTCTTCAACCAGCGCGAGCGCCTCAGCCCGCAAACGCAGGCGCAACTGGCGCTGGCGGCGGTCGATTTCGGCTTTGAGCGGGAGGCGGAGACGCTGGTGGGCATGTTGCGCAATACCGTGAAGCGTGATGCCAACCCCTCTCAGAGCATCCTGCTGCCGGTGGCCCAGACGCAGAACGGCGGGGACTTGCCGGTGGCCTACTGGGGCGAAAAGAACGGCTGGTGGCGCTGGTATGAGAGCGGCGAGGAAACGACGGCCTGGGCCTTGATGGCCATGTTGCACGCCGATGGCGGCAATCCGCTGGTCGATCCCGCCATGCACTGGCTGGTGCGCAACCGCCAGGCTTCGCGCTGGTCCAATACCCGCTCGACCGCCATTGCCGTGATGGCGCTGACCGATTATCTGCTCATCGCGGGCGAGATGGATGTCGCGGCGGACTGGCGCATGGTCGTCAACGGTCAGGACGTAGCCTCGGGGCAGTTGAGCTTCCAGAATCTGCTGCAGCACCAGCGCACCTACACCGTGCCGCGCGAGCTCCTGCAGCCGGGCGAGAATACGCTCTCGATCCACCGCGAAGGCGGGCAGGTACCGCTCTACTACCGCATCACCGCCGACTACGAGGCGGGGCCGGACGCCTTCGAGCCCTACGGCTTCCAGCTTTTCGTAGACCGCGAATACTTGCGCATCAGTGCGGTGCCGACCCTGTTGCAGGGCTTCAAGGAGCAGATTCGGCCGCTGCAGGAGCCCAAGCAGGTGACTTCGGGCGACCGCATCGACGTGGTGCTGCGGCTCGAGGCCAAGAACGATCTGGAATACATCCTGATCGAAGACCCGAAACCGGCGGGGCTGGAAGCGGTGCAGCAGCTGAGCGGCGCCAACGTTGTGGCCCGCGAACTCGATCCCACGGCCCCGGATTCCGCCAGCGAAGAAGAGCGCTACACCGGCCGCACCGCTTGGGTTTATCAGGAATTGCGAGACCGTCAGGTGGCCTTGATGATCCCCCGCCTGCCGACGGGCCTCTGGGAGATCCGCTATCGCTTGCGGGCCGAGGCACCGGGCGACTTCACCGCGCTGCCGGCCAAGGGATCGGCCATGTATGTGCCGCCGATCGAGGCGGGCAGCGGCGATGCCGACATGATGGTAAAGGACAAGGAGACTTCCGATGGACAATAAACTGACCTGGATTGCCGCGATCCTCGGGGTGCTGGGCGTCGCGCTCGGGGCCTTTGGGGCACACGCCCTGGAGCCGCAGCTGCGCGAACTGCACCGCCTCGACACCTGGCGTACAGCCACGATGTATCACCTCATCCACACGGTCGCGATCCTCGCGGTCGCGGTCGCGGCGGGGCTCACGCCTTCGGCGCGACTGCGCGTGGTCGGCTACATCTGGACGGTGGGTGTGGTGGTCTTCGCGGGCAGCCTCTATGCCTTGGGTTTCGGCGCGCCGGGGTGGTTTGGCGCCATCACGCCCATTGGCGGCGTTGCCTTTATCCTCGGTTGGGCCTTGTTGCCCTGGGCGCTCAGGCGTCCAGCAAGCGCCTGACCTCCGGCAAGACCGGCTGCAGCCCCTGCGGTTGCGCGATCTGCAGCGCGTGCCAACCGGCATCGCGCGCGCCCTGCACGTCTTGCCGCGGGCTGTCACCGACGTGCAGGATCTCGGGGCCGCGGGCACCCATCGCCGCTTCCACTACCCGAAAAATCGGGGGCTCCGGCTTTTCCGCGCCGACCTCGCCGGACAGAAAAAAACCGTCGAACGCTTCTTTGAGCCCCAGCTCGGTGAAGACCTGGTGAAAGCGCGCGTCGGCGTTGCTGACCAGCGCGAGCTGCAGCCCCAGTGCCCGCAGTTCCTCAAACAGTGCGTGCGCGTAAGGATCCAGCCGCCAGCGCCGGGCGGTGGCAAAAGCCTGCCATAGATCCTCGAACAGGGCGGAAAAGGCCGGCTCTTCCGGGCATTGCGCGCCAAAGGTGTCCGCAACGGCGAGGCGCCAGTAGGCCCGGTCGTCCAGAGCGCCCAGTTCCTGACGGGAGGTCTGGCTCAGGCGCTTGAAGGCCGCCTTGAAGCGCGCCTCCAGCGCGTCCGGTTGCGTCTGGATGCCGTGTTCGGCCGCGATTTCGGCGTAGACTTCGCCCACGCTGGGGTGGGGAAAGATCAAGGTGCCGGCCGCGTCAAACGTGACCAGTTTCAGCGATGGCACGCGGGGCGTCCTCCTACAGCAAGACGGCCAGCACCACGCCGATCACGATGACCAGCGCCACCACGATGGCCGGGATCAACCAGCTCGGCGTGCCGGAGCCGGGAGGCGTTTTGGGCGTGGGCTTGGCGGTCGCCGGGGCCGGTGTCGCTTCGGGGGCGGGTGTAGCTGGGCGTTCCGCCGGTCGGGTGCCGGGAGGCGGCACGTCGTTGGAAACGGTCTTGAAAGGTTCGGGGGCCGGGGCGGGTTCTGGCGTCGGCTCCGGTTGCGGCTTCGCCTTCGCCTCGGGCTTGGGGGGCTCGGCTTCGCTACTGGCCGAGCTGATGGTGTGCAGCTTGGGCGTGGGCCTGGACTTTTCGGCTTCCGCCTCGGGCGCGGTTTCGCGCGGCTTTTCCGCCTCTTGCTCGACCATGTCGAGCTCCTTGTCATCCAGCGCCGACCACTCTTCCTGCCGGGCGGCTTCGGCCTCCTTTTCGAGGGCGTCCTGCTTGCGCGGGTCTACGGCCGGTTCGTCTTCCTCGGTGGACCCTTCAAAGGCATCGCCGCCGAGATCCGCCTGGGAGGGGGCAGGAGAGTCATAAACCTCCGGCATTTCGTCGAAAAACTCGACCAGCTCGGTTTCCGCAGCCGGGGTCGAGGTGCTCTGGTTTTCGCGGCGCACCGGCGTATCGGCGGTGACTTCGCCATCCATGATGCGCTGCACCATTTCCTCGGAGGAAATGGGCCCCGCCTCTTCACCGTCGACCTCGTAGAACCACTTCATAGCGCTACAATAAACCGATACGAATCAAGGGTAAAGGAGATTTGGACGATTGGGGAAAGCCCTCCAGACACAAAAAGGCCCGTTCGAGAAAGAACGGGCCGAAAGGGAACCTGCGGTCGGGCTCAAACCGAGTGGATGGCCTGCTTGTCTACCGCGAGGGCGGCTTCCTTGATGGACTCGCTCACGGTGGGGTGGGCGTGGATCGTGCGGCCGAGGTCTTCGGCACTGCCGCCGTAGGTCATGTGGGCGACGATGTTGGCGATCATTTCGGAGGCGCCGCGGGCGATGATGGCCGCCCCGAGGATCTTGTCGGTCTTGGCGTCGGCGATGATCTTGACCACGCCATCGGTGGCGTCCTGGGCGACCGCTCGGCCATTGGCCGCGAGGGCAAACTTGCCGACCTTCACGTCGATGCCCTGTTCCTTGGCCGCACGTTCGGTCAGGCCCACGTTGGCGATTTCCGGGTCGGTATAAATCACGCCGGGCACGAGGTCCCAGTCGATATGGCCCGCCTTGCCGGCAATCCATTCGGCCACGGCAACGCCGTCTTCCTCGGCCTTGTGGGCGAGCATCGGGCCGGCTACGACGTCGCCGATCGCCCAGACGCCCTTGGCGCTGGTGCGCAGGTGCTCGTCGACTTTCACGCGACCGCGCTCGTCGGCTTCGACGCCCGCTTTGTCCAGCCCCAGGCCTTCGGTGTAGGCGCGGCGGCCAACCGCCAGCAGCACCTTTTCGGCTTCGTAGGTGACTTCCTTGTCCTTTTGCTCCGCCGTCAGCTTGACCACGCCGTCCTTGACCTCGGCGCCGGTGACCTTGGTCTTGGTGGCGATCTTGAGGCCCTGCTTCTTGAAGACGCGTTCGGCGAGCTTGGAGATATCGTCGTCCGAGCCCGCGGCGATGGTGGGCAGAAATTCGATCACGGTCACTTCGGAGCCGAGGCGCGACCACACGCAGCCGAGTTCGAGGCCGATGGCGCCGCCGCCGATCACGAGCATGCGCGGGGGCACTTCGTCAAAGGCGATCGCTTCGGTGCTGGAGACGATATGCTTGCCGTCGAACTTCAGGAACGGCAGCTCGACGGGGGCCGAACCGGTGGCGATGACGATGTTCTTGCCCTCGAGGGTCTGGGCGTCGCCCTTCGACGGCGTCACCTTCACCTTGCCTTCGCCCTGCAGCTCGCCGGTGCCTTCGAAGACGGTGATCTTACGCTTGTCCATCAGCATTTTCACGCCGCCGTTCATGCGTTTCACCACCTCGTCCTTGCGCTTCATCATCTGCGCGAGGTCGAGCTTCAGGCCGTCGACCTTCACGCCGTGGTTTTCGCTTTGGCTCACCTCGTGGTAAAACTCGGAGGAGTGGAGCAGGGCCTTGCTGGGGATGCAGCCGACGTTGAGGCAGGTGCCGCCCAGGGCGGAATCGCGTTCCACCACGGCGGTTTTCAATCCGAGCTGAGCCGCACGGATCGCACATACATAGCCCCCCGGGCCGGAGCCGATCACAATGACATCGAAAGAGGTATCAGACATGACTGCGGCCAGCGTGCACGCTTTCCGGCGCGTTGGCAAGGGCGCGGGCTGCTTACTCCGCTTCCGGATCCACCCGGAGCGTCATTTCGCTGGTCTCAGAATCGAGGCTGGCGTTCGGCTCGACCGGCGCGCTCTGTTGCACGACGGAGGAAACGGCTTCGATGAAGCGCTCGCGGTCTTCTTTGGGGCCGACGGAGACGCCCATCCCGAAGTTGAGATGTCGCGTTCCCTCCCAGGCGCAAAATGCTGTATATGACTGCCCATCGTGGTCGAAGCTCTTCTCCAGCGTGTAATAGGCGGGGTTGTCGTTGGGCACGGGGTAGACGAAGATCGCGTAGATCGCCTCCGGCGTTTGCCGGGCCTCGGGAAAGGTTATCAGGTAAAAATCGAAGACGTCGGGCCCCTTGAGCTTTTCCAGCTGGATGGAGTCCACCGCGGCGTCTACGAACTCCGGGTATTCCGGCTCGATCCACATCCAGATGTCGCGCAGTTCCTGCGCCCCGTTTTCCTCGAGTCGAAACGCCAGATCCTGCGGGCTCTCGTGAGCGAGGCGCGGCAAGATCCGGTGCTCGTAGATGTAGGCGGCCCGGTGGCGCTGCAGCAGGTCGAAGCCGTCTCCAGTATCGGCTGCGGCCGTTGCAGACGGGGCCGGCTGACTGGTCTCTGAGGAGGTCGTTTCGCAGCCGGTGGCAACGAATGCGGCGGCTCCGCACAGGAAGACGAGATGGGACAGGCGGGAAGGCATCAGCATCGTCAGGATCTGGACAAACTGAACCAAGAAAAGCGAGCCGAAACCACAAACACGCCTATTCTCCCACCTCCTGCGTGTCTTCGACTTGCGCCTCGAAGGGCTCTTCCAGCGACTCGCTGACCAGTTGCACGAAATCCGGGCCGCTCAGCACGTCAAAGACACCCAGCCCGTAGTGGGTGAGGCCGTCCCAGGCGCCGAAGGCCGCGAGCTCCAGCTGGAGCTCGCTGGTCTCGATGCGCGCGCTTTTCTCCAGCGTATAGTAGGGCGGGTGCCCTTCCGGCGCGGGATAGACAAAGGCGGCGTAATAGGCTTCCGGGCTGAACTCGGGCGGGGGCAGGTTGATCAGGTAGATGGTCGTGCCATCGGGCCCTTCGAAAGATTCGGCCGTGATCTGCTCCAGCTGCGCATTGACGAAGCCGGGGTTGATGTCCTGCAGGTCGATCCAGACGCGGCGCAGATAGATCTCAGGCCACGACCTGAGCCCACGCGCGAGGTCTTCCGGTTCGTTTTTGGCGATGGCGGGCAGGATGCGGTGGGCGTAGAGAAACTTGGCCGCATAGCGCTGCTGCTGTTCGACCGTCTCGCCAGGACGCTGCAGGTTGAGCCGGGCCGGTTCGTACTGCACGCAACCGCTCAGAAACAGGGCGGCGGTGACTGCCAACACGAGCGCACATCTGGCGGCAGAAGGGAATAAGGGAAGGGCTCGACTGGACACGCACCTATTTTCACGGTGGCGATGCGACTTGTCAGGAAAATAAAGCAGCCCTTTCACCACGGCGGCGAAAGGGCTGGAGAAAGGGGGTCTGGCGCGGCCTAGATCTCGAAGAGCAGACGGGTCGGGTCTTCGATCGCCTGTTTGACCTTCACGAGGAAGGTGACGGCTTCCTTGCCGTCGATCAGGCGGTGGTCGTAGGACAGGGCGAGGTACATCATCGGCTTGATCACGACCTGGCCGTTTTCCGCCATCGGGCGCTCCTGGATGTTGTGCATGCCGAGGATCGCGCTCTGCGGGCGGTTGATGATCGGGGTCGAGAGCATCGAGCCGAAGATGCCGCCGTTGGTGATGGTGAAGACGCCGCCCTGGAGGTCGTCGATGGTGATCTTGCCCTCCTTGGCCTTCTTGGCGTAGTCGAGAATGTCCTGCTCGATCGCGGCAAAATTCTTTTGATCCGGGTCGCGCACCACCGGCACCATCAGGCCGCGCGGCGTGCTCATGGCGAGGCCGATGTCGTAGTAGTGGTTCTGGACGATCGTGTCGCCCTCGATCTGGGCGTTGACGTCCGGCACCGCCTTGAGTGCGTGCACGACGGCCTTGGTAAAGAAGCTCATGAAGCCCAGCTTTACGCCGTGCTGCTTCACGAAGGCATCCTGATGGGTCTTCCGCAGCTTCATGACGGGCTCCATGTTCACTTCGTTGAAGGTGGTGAGCATGGCGGTTTCCTGCGAAGCTTCGACCAGGCGCTTGGCGATGGTCTTGCGCAGGGGTGTCATCTTCTTGCGGGTCTGACGCTCACCGGCAGCCGGGGCCGGCTGGGACTTCGGAGCGGGGGCGGGGGCAGCCTGCTTGGCCGACTGCTCCTGCGTGCTCACCTGCTGGCCCTGGCGCTCAACGGCCTCGAGCATGTCGCCCTTGGTCACGCGACCGCCCTTGCCGGAGCCCTGCACGCCCTTGGGGTCCACGCCGGACTCCTCGGCGATGCGGCGCACGGCCGGGCTCTGGTGGGGATGGCTTTCCGTTTGCTCGGCGGCCTTTTCCTCGGGGGAGGTGGATTCGGCCTTGGCTTCCTCCTGCTCGGCGTCCTTTTTGTCGCTACCGCCGCCGCTGGCTTCGCCACTGGCGCTTTCGTCGATCTCGGCCACAACCGCGCCGATTTCGACCTCTTCGCCTTCTTCGACTTTCAGGCTGATTTTGCCGCCGACGTCGGCGGTGCCTTCCGAGGTGATCTTGTCGGTCTCGAGATCGTAGAGTGTTTGGCCGGCTTCGACGATGTCGCCGTCCTGGACGTGCCAGGTGGCGAGGATGCCGGACGTGATGGATTCACCGAGGGCGGGTATTTTGACTTCGGTAGCCATGAGGAGCTTTCTGAGAGTAAGGTTACGGGCTAGACGCCGCAGCATGCGCCACTAACCCGTAAGGGTCAATGTAAACGGTGGTTTATGCGGTGACGGTGAAGGCGTGCTCCACCAGTTCCTGCTGTTCCTGCTGGTGTCGGGCGAGCGAGCCGACGGCGGGGCTGGAGGCAGCGTCGCGGCCGGCGTAGTGCGGCCGGCGGCCGATCACCTTTTCGAGGCGCGGCATGAGGAAGGACCAGGCGCCCATGTTTTCGGGCTCTTCCTGGCACCAGACGATCTCCTTGTAGCCCTTGTACTGCTTCAGGATCTCGTCCAGCAGCTCCCCATTGAAGGGATAGAACTGCTCGACGCGCACGATGGCGGTATCCTTGATCTCGTGCTCGCGGCGGTAGGCCAGCAAATCGTAGTAGACCTTGCCCGAGCACATGATCACGCGCTTGGCCTTGGCAGGCGCTTCATTGTCCTCGAGGATGGAGCGGAACACCCCGTCGGTGAAGTCGCTCTTCTTGCTCACGCACTCCTTGTGACGCAGCAGGCTCTTGGGGCTCATCAGGATGAGCGGCTTGCGGAAGTCGCGGTGCATCTGGCGGCGCAGAATGTGGAAGAGCTGGGCCGGGGTGGTGAGGTTGGCGACCTGGATGTTGTCCTCCGCGCAGAGCTGCAGGAAGCGTTCGAGGCGGGCGCTGGAGTGTTCCGGACCCTGGCCTTCGTAGCCGTGCGGCAACATCATGACGAGGCCGCTCACGCGCTGCCACTTGGATTCGCTGGAGACGATAAACTGGTCGATCACGACCTGCGCGCCGTTGACGAAGTCGCCAAACTGCGCCTCCCACATGCAGAGCATGTTGCTGTAGTCGAGCGAGTAGCCGTAGTCGAAGCCGAGCACGGCGGCCTCGGAGAGCAGGGAGTTGTGCACGCAGAGCATGCCGTCGCGGCGCTCCATCTGCATCAACGGGATGTACTTTTCGCGCGTCTTGGAATCGAAGAGCACGGCGTGGCGCTGGCTGAAGGTGCCGCGCTGGGAATCCTGACCGCTGAGGCGCACGTGGTAGCCCTCGAGCATCAGTGTGCCCCAGGCGAGGGACTCGGCAAAGGCCCAGTCGATGCCCTCGTCTTCCTGGAAATGCTTCAGCTTGGTATCGAGCTGACGCTTGATCTTGTGGTTGAGGTTGAAGCCGTCCGGGATGTGGGTGAGCGACTCCGCCACGTAGGCCAGATCCTTTTCATTCACGCCGGTCTGCGTATCGCGGAAGGCATAGTCTGGCTGGTAGTCGACCACGGGGCCTTCTTCGGGCGGGACGACCAACTCACCACCATCCTGCTTGGCCTTCATCTCTTCGTGGCTGCGTTCCAGGGCGTCGTGGCGACGCTTCACGTTGGCGTCGTAGTCCTCCTGGGTGCCGACGCCCCAGTCGATGAGTTGCTTGCCGTAGATCTCGGCCACCGAGGGGTGCCCTTTGATCTGCTTGTAGAGCGTGGGCTGGGTAAAGGCGGGCTCGTCACTCTCGTTGTGGCCATGGCGCCGGTAGCAATACATGTCGATCACGACATCGCGGCCAAAGCGTTGACGGAACTCCAGCGCGAGCAGGGTGACGTGCGTCACGGCTTCGGGGTCGTCGCCGTTGACGTGAAAGATCGGGGCCTCGATCATCTTGGCCACGTCCGTGCAATAGAGCGAGGAACGGGCTTCGGATGGGTCGGTGGTGAAGCCGATCTGGTTGTTGATGATAAAGTGGATGGTGCCGCCGGTCTGGTAGCCGGGCAGCTGAGAGAAGTTCAAGACTTCCGCCACCACACCCTGGCCGGCAAAGGCGGCATCGCCGTGGATCAGCAACGGCACGACTTGCTTGCGCTCCTCGGTGTCGCCGCGGAGGCGCTGGCGGGCGCGCGCCCGACCTTCGACCACCGGGTCGACCGCCTCGAGGTGAGACGGGTTGGCGGTGAGGTGCAGCTCCACGGACTCGCCGGCGGTGCTCTCGACCACGGCCGAGTAGCCCAGGTGATACTTCACATCGCCGTCTCCGTGCCGGGTTTCCGGGATGAAGTTGGGCGAGAATTCGTGGAAAATGGTCGAGAACGGCTTGCGCAGCACGTTGGCCAGCATGTTGAGGCGACCGCGGTGGGCCATACCCATCACAAGCTCCTTCACGCCGTGGATCGGGCTGACGTAGACGAGGCTGTCGATCGCGGCAATCAGGGTCTCGGCGCCTTCGAGGCCGAAGCGCTTTTGCCCCACATACTTGGTGTGGAGAAACTTCTCGAACTGCTCGGCCTTGACGAGGCGGTCGAGGATGCGGCCCTTCTGCGCGGCATCGAACTTCGGGTGGTTGCGGCTGGGCTCGATCTTGCTCTGCAGCCAGCGACGGATCGGCGTCTCCTGGATGTGCAGGTATTCGACGCCGATGGGGCCGCAGTAGGTCTCCTCGAGCGAATGGAGCAGATCGCGCACCGTCATGTAGGTGCCGTCGAGGTAGTTGCCCGTCCAGAACTGTTCGTCCAGATCGGCCTCCTCAAAGCCCAGGCGCTCGAGGGTCAGGCGCGGGTTGCGCGGCGCCTCGCCCTTCTTGTAAAGCGGGTTGATGTTGGCCTGCGTGTGGCCAATGGAACGGTAGGCGTAGATGGCGCCGGTAAAGCGAGCCTGCTTGATGGCGCGGCGCTGAACCTCCTCCGCACTGCCGGCGTCGGCGGTTGCGTGGCCGTTAACGCCCGGTTCGCCGCTCCCGTCGGCCGCCAGCATGAAACCTTCGAAAAAGGCCTGCCAGGTCGGGTCGAGGGAGGAGGGGTCCTGTTGCCAACGGGCGTAGTTCTCGTCTATCAGATCGGCGTTCCAGCGGGTAGCGAATGTCGGATTCTTCATGTGCCTCACTCAGCAGTCAGCGGTTGAGCAATATCCTATTGTCTATCAACGCGGATGGCTTGCAACCGTTTCCCGCCTTCAAAGCGGGATGATAAGCAGCCAAAATGCCGCGCCTGTTTCTTATAAGCTATAATCCCAAACCGCGCGACTTGCCAGCATCCGGGGTGTATTCACAATGAGATACATGGATTATTCTAGCATGGACGAAGCGCTGCGGGTGCTGGTGGAGCCCCAACAATCGCACGCCCTCGGCATCACCGACGCCCTGGCCCGGCTGGACGAGGCCGCCAGGGACGATCAGCTCAAGCGTACGCACCCGCACCTGCGCCACTACCTGCAAAACCGCTCCTACCAGAAGGCGCACGCCTACCTGAGGCAGGAAAATCTGGTCGAAACAGAAGGGCGTTAGTGTAGCGGCGCTTTCGGGCGGTGGCCGACAAGAACCGTCCGTAGTATTTGCATTTCTTATAACTTTTTCCAAACCTTGTCGTTATGGCTCAAGGACGCAAACGCATCGAAACGGACGGGGGCGACCAATTGCAACAGAGCGCCTTCGACGGTCTGGCCCTCGGCGGACTGGCCGCTGCACCACCGCGCCGCGAAACCGTCGATGCGGAATCCCCCGCGATGAACGAACCCGCGCGCAAGAAGCCGCGCATGCGCGTCGACGTGCGCCGGGTGAAGGCGGGGCGGGGCGGCAAGACCGTGACCGAAGTGACGGGCTTCAAGGGGCTCGGTGACCGTGACCTGCAGGCGCTGGCGCAGCGCTTGAAGGCCTCGCTCGGCACGGGCGGTACGGTGCGCGGGCAGGCCCTGGAGATTCAGGGCGATCGCGTGGATGCGGTGATGGAGCGCTTGGAGGCGGAGGGCTTTCGCCCGGTCAAGACGGGCGGCTGAAGCGCCCGGCCTAGAGACAGTTCTCCGAGGCGTCTTCGCCGGAGTAGCCGTAGGAATCGAGCATGCTTTCGACCATCACGTCGAGCTCGAGCTTCATCGCCTGCATATCGTTGGCCGCGGCCGAACACTCGACGTAGCCGACGGCCTGCTTGAGTGTGGTGGTGCGGCCTTCGCCCTCGAGCCACTTTTGCAGCACGGTCAGGCTTTTGAGCCAGGCGGCGAGGTCTTCGCTGGAGGCATCCACCGCATCGTTGAGTTGCTCCAGCGAATGGCTGGGGTGGGGGTCGTGGGCCAGCAGGCGCGCCAGAGAGCGCACGTTGGCGGGCTCTTCTATGGCGTCCCGTAGCGGCAGGATGTCTTCGGCGGATGCGCCGGCGGTCAGGAGTTGCTCAAGCGCTTGGCGCCACGTCATTTGCAATGAAATGGCAGGACCGGCCTTTTCCTTTACCCATGCTTCCAGTCGAGGATCCATGCCTACGGATATAATGACTCCCTCACGCCAATAAAAGCACGAAATGCGGGAGTTTATTCAGACAGTTGAGTAGGCGCAGCCAGGGCTGCCTGTATACCAGTCAACGACTTGTGCTAGTCGTCTTCGACTCCCGGAGCCTGATCCTGCTCGAGCAAAGGCTGCAGGAGCTGGCGCAACTCGCAGTGCGACTCGAGTGGGTGGCGCAGCGGACGCTGAAGGTGGATCGTGTAGCGGTTGCGTCTGCCCTCGCGGTTGCGCTCCAGATAGCCGCCTTCCTCCAGGTCGGCCACGATCCGTTGCACGGCCCGCTCGGTGATACCCACCGCCAAGGCAACTTCCCGCAGCGGTTGGTAGGGGTTACGTGCCAGGGCAATCAGCACATGTGCGTGATTGGAGAAGAATGTCCAGTGAGCTTCCAGGCCCATGAGAAGAGCATAGAGCACAAAGAGTAAGGAAACACAAGTCGCGAAATGCCCGACCTTGAAGTGATTGGCTTCAACGGGTGAGCATTCGACCTGCGTTAGCCGCGCCGAGCAACGAGATCGAGTAGTTGCGGATGATATAGGCGGGGATGTTCTTGAGCATCTCCTGCACATTCGGGCGGAAGTTCTGCTCGAAGTAGTACATGAACTGCTTGCCCTCGAGGAAGAAGTCTTCGTTTTTGGCCACGATGCCGCCCGCGAGATAGATGCCGCGCATCGGCAGCAGGATCGTGGCGAAATCGGCCGAGATGCGCCCGTAGATCTTGACGAACAGGCGCATGATGTCGCGGCAGACGGGGTGGTTATGCGCGTGTTTGGAGATCAGTGACGCCTGCTTTTCGAGCGGCGCCTGCATGACCTCCTTCAGCACGCGGTCCATGCCCACCCGGCGCACGTCACGGAAGTAGTGGAAGATGTTCACGATGCCGATGCCGGAGACGAAGCTCTCGATCTCGGCCGCAAAATCGCTGTGGCGCGACAGGTAGAGCGTCAACTCGGCCGTCTCGGCGTCGAAATCGGCAAAGCTGGCGTGGCCACCCTCACTCGGGTAGGCGTGGTAGGTGCCGTCGGGACCGTGCACGATGAAGCTCACGCCCAGGCCGGTGCCGGCACCGATCACGAGGCTCACCATGCCCGTCGGCTCGGGGCAGCGGCTGTCGGTATGCGGCAGGGGCGTAATGTGCTCGGGATTGTGCGTGTCGAGCAGGGGCACGCCGTAGCTGATGGCGAGAAAATCGTTGATCACCAGCGTGCGGATGCCCAGTGCCTGTTCGATCGCCGCGCCGTCGATATCCCAGGAGAGGTTGGACACGTCGCAGAAGTTGTCTGCCACCGGCCCGGCGCCGCTGAGGCAGATGAGCTCGAGGCTGAGGCGCGGATTGCGCTCCTGGGCGAGTGCGATCAGGTGCTGCAGGGGCGACATCAGGCCGTCGATCTTTTTGCTGGGCGTGACGGTTTCCAGCAGGATCATCAGTTGGCCCTGGCGCTCGCCCACGATGGCGAGGTTGGTATTGGTGCCGCCAATGTCTCCGGAGAGATAAAAGCGGTCGGCCTCGAGGCGGTCCTCGTGCCAGTGGATCTCGGTGTATTCAGCCGTTAACATTGGGGGAGAGGGAAGGTACTGGTTTGCGCCACTTGAAAGCGCATGGCCAGCATTTTCCTGCGGATCAGCCTTCTCCGATCAGCCCCAGCCCGATCTGAATCCACAGCGGCATGGTGAAAAAGGCCACCACCGTCGTCGCCACCACGACCTGCACGGCTACCCTGGGCTCGCCGCCGTAGTGCTTGGCCAGCACGATCGGCAGCATGCCGGCGGGCATCGCCGCCTGCACGATCACCACGCGGCGGAGCTCCTGCAGGCTTGCGGGCAGCAGCGAGGCCACGACCAGAAAGAGGATGGGCAGCAGCATCAGCCGGAGCACGACGCCCATCACCGGCACGCGCGCGTTTTCCCGCCAGTCTCCCGCCTTCACGACCTCGGCCAGCGTGCCGCCCGCCAGGATCAGGCCCACCGGGATACCGCAGTTGCCGAAAAAGCCGATCGTGCGGTCCAGCCACGTGGGCACGTACTGGTAGAGGCCGGTGAAGTTGGCCACCAGGCCGAGCAGCAGGGCCATGGCGGGCGGATTCATGAGCTTGGAGACGAAGCCTTTGGCAAACTCGCCCGACACTAGCATGATTCCCACCGTCCATACGGCCATCTCGATGCCCAGGTTGTGCACCACCAGCACCCCCGTCGTCTTGTTGCCGGGGAAGAGTGCTTCCACCAGCGGGATCGCCATGTAGCCGTAGTTGAAGATGCCGACGGCAAAGGCGAAGGTGCGGCGACCGGCCCCGACCTTCAGGCCCATCCAGCCCGCGATCAGCCAGGCCACGATGAAGCCGAGAATGATGAGGCTGAAGCCCACCAGTGGCGGCCACACCACTTCCAGCGGATTCATCAGTTCGGGGTTGCCGGTGACGAGGCGGAACAGCAGGCATGGGAAAAAGACGTGCACGAGCATCCACAGCAGCGGCCCGTCGCCCTTTTCCTCCCATTTGCCCTTCCACCGCAGCGCAAACGCGATCCCGGTGACGGCAAAGACCGGCAGGGCGGCCAACAGGATCGTCGTGTAGGAATAGCTCGCGGTCGCGGCGGCAAGGGCAGGGTACATCGCGGCTTACGATGGTTCAGCCGCCCGCATACCGCAAGTGGAAGTGGCTACTCCTCGTCTTCATGCAGCCAGTCTTGCGGCTGCAGATACGCGTCCAGCTCGGCTTCTTCGCTGTCCTTCTTGGGCTTCCAGTCGTAGACCCAGCGCGCGAGCGGCGGCATGGACATCAGGATGCTCTCGGTGCGGCCCCGGCTTTGCAGGCCGAAGAGGGTGCCCCGGTCGTAGACGAGGTTGAACTCGGCATAGCGGCCGCGGCGGTAGAGCTGGAATTCGCGCTGGCGTTCCTTGTATTTGTGGTCCTGGCGGCGCTTGAGTATCTCCTCGTAGGTCGGCCAGTAGGCGTCGCCCACCGCGCGCTGCAGGGCAAACGAGTCGTCGAAGCCCAGCTCGTTGAAGTCGTCGAAAAAGAGCCCGCCGACGCCCCGGGTCTCCTCGCGGTGGGTGAGGTAAAAGTAGCGGTCGCACCACTGCTTGAACTTCGGGTAATATTCTTCGCCGAACGGCTCGAGCGCGGTCTTGGCCGCCGCGTGCCAGAAGCGCACGTCTTCCTTGAACGGGTAGTAGGGCGTGAGGTCGAAGCCGCCGCCGAACCACCAGACGTTTTCCTCCGGGTCGGCCTTTTCGCCCACCGCCAGCGGCCCGGCGAGGAACAGGCGCACGTTCATGTGGCTGGTCGGGCAATAGGGGTTCAGCGGGTGCATGACCACGGAGACGCCCATGGCACGAAAGGGTTTGCCGGCAAGCTGGGGCCGGTGGGCGGTGGCCGAGGCCGGCATCTCCTTGCCCACCACGTCGGAGAAGTTGACGCCCGCCTTTTCGAAGACCTTGCCGTCGGCCCAGACGCGCGATTCGCCCCCGCCGCCCTCCTTGCGGTCCCACTCGTCCTTGCGGTGCTCCGCGTCGGGGTCCAGCGTTTCGATTCCTTCGGAGATGCGATTCTGGAGGCCTTGCAGGTAGGACTTTACGAAGACGAGGGCGTCGAGTGAAAGCATCCCCCGAGGGAAACGTTGCACCGCCGGGCGGGCAAATGTTTATTCCGTGCCATGCAGCAACCGAGTGGAAAACGACTGGTCATCTTTGGCTGCGGCTACGTCGGCGGTGCGGTGGCGCGGCGCGCGTTGGCCCAGGGCTGGCGCGTGACGGCCCTCACGCGCAACCCGGAGAAAGCCGCCCGGCTGCGCGACCTCGGTTGCGATGCCGTGGTGGCCGAGCTGGCAGATCACGACTGGCACGGGCGCATTCACGGCCCGGTCGACTATGTGCTCAACGCCGTCAGCGGGGGCGGCAATGGCATCGAAGGCTACCGGCGTTCTTATCTGGAGGGGCAGCAGTCGGTGCTGGCATGGGCGCGCGGCACGTCGGTCGGGACCTACGTCTACACCAGCAGCACCTCCGTCTATCCGCAGCAGGACGGCGAGGTCGTAACCGAAACCGACGCGACGGACGGCGGCAGCGAGATGGCGCACATCCTCCTGGAGGCGGAGGGCCTGCTGCAACCGGCCCCCTGGGGTGTCCATCGTGCGTTTGTACTGCGGCTGGCGGGCATTTACGGACCGGGCCGCCACTATCTGCTCAATCGCTTGCGTGAAGGCCACCGCGAGTTCCCCGGCAGCGGCGCCTTTTACCTCAACCTCGCGCATCTCGACGACATCGTGTCGGCCATCTTTCAGTGCTTCGGGGCATCCGCGGCAGTGAAGGGCGGCGTCTACAATGTAGCGGACGGTCAGGCCGTCACCAAAGAGGCGATCGTGCTCTGGCTTGCCGAACGACTGGGCATCGAAGGCGTGCGCTTCAACCCCGAGCTGACCGATCCGCGTCAGGCGCGACGGCGGCAGATGGGGCGCACGACGCGTCCGCATCGACGCGTTTCGGCCGAAAAGTTTAGACGTGAGCTGGGCTGGCGACCGCAGTACTCAGACTTCCGTGCCGGCTACGAAGCGATCTTTCGCGCAGAAAAGGCCTAGCGGGTCTGCCGGCGGCGGCGAAACTTGATTTCGGCCAGCTGGTCGAGGCCGCCGAAGGAGACCACGCGCTGAATGGCGGGGCTGGCGATCTGAAGGATCAGTTCGCGGCCCAGCTCCTTCTGGTCCTGCAGTGTCTCGAAGAGCCAGTGCAACCCCATCGAGTCGATCATACGCAGATTGCGCAGGTCGAAGTAAAGGACCTTGGGCTGGTCGCCGGCAAAGCGTTCGAGGACTTCGTCGAGCTCCTGCCCCAGTTTGTCTAACTGGGTGTTGATGATGTCGTCTTCGAAGGTCAGATACAGGCGACGACGGACGCGGTCGAGGTCTGGCTGGATCATTTTGCGGCTTGGGCGTTGAGGTCGAAGTCGAATACGAGGGAGGCGCCGGATTGTTCCATCTCGAGGCGATCGCTCAGGTGCGAGATGATGCTCAGGCCCAGATGCGGTCCCCCTGGCTGTTTGAGCTCTTCCAGCCGCTTCTTCAGGTCAAACGCGTGGCCCTTGCCTGGATCGTCGATACGCACGCGCACGACATTGCGGCCGCGGTTATAGCTGATCTGGAGGGTCGCGACTTTTTCCGGCTGGCGTTCGCAGCCGTGCGTGAGTGCGTTGAGCAGGCCCTCGCGCAGGCAAATCAACAAATCGTAGAGGCGGTCCCCGATCGAGGCATCGAGGGCAAACTGGAGGCTGCGGCGCCAGATCTCCTGGAGTTCGTCAATGCGTTCCACTTCGGTGCCGGGATAGCTTTCGTGGAATATGGGCTGGAATTGCTGGTCCATCTGTGCGTCGGGGATCAGGGAGTATCGGACAATTAACAGATCGTCGGTAGGTTGAAAATCGGCAGCTTCGAACAAATCCGAAGAGCTTTGCATCACGTAACCTAGCGAAAGTGGATCCAGCTCCAGAGAAGCGGCCAGTTCATAGATCCCGTCGCTGAGCAGACAGACTGCACTGAGGCCCGCCAGCGACACCTGTTGGGGCTCTGCACGCGGATAGTCGGTCCAGCCGAGCGGATGGCCTCCCATGGGCCCGAAAGAGATGAAACCGTCGATATCGATGAACCAGGCGGGCGGCATGCCCCGGTTGATGATGTCCAGCGTTCCCTCCTCGGCGTTCAGCGATACGGCGGTCACGGCGAGGCTGGGGGGACGCTGGCCCGTCCGTTTGGCCAGCGGCGCGATCTCGCTCAACAGGAATTGGCTGAAGCGGGGCAGGGCGGCAAATAGCTGGAAGCCCTCGTCGGCGAGCCCCCGGATCATGCCCTGAAAGAAGGCCGCCAGCCAGGAAGCGCGCAAATCGTGCCCCGCCACGTCGCCCGCTAGCAGCCATACGGCGGCGTCGGCGTCGTGGGCGTAAAAGAAGTCGCCGCCGGCCTGTTGCAGCGGCACGTAGTGGACTTTGCAGCAGCGTTGCAACTCGTCCGGCAGCCAAGTGTTCAGGCCAGAATCCCAGACGCCGACCTGGGTGAGCTGCGTCTGCTCATCGCGGATCTGGCGGCGCCGGTGGGTCTCCGCCGCGGCGCGATAGACGGTCTGGGTCAGGTGCTCACCGCGGATAGGTTTGTCCAGAAAATCGAAAACACCCAGGCTCAGGCTTTCCTGCACGAGGGCTTTTTCCCCTTGAGCCGTGATAAGGATGGTCGTCAGCGTCGGATCGGTCTCGGAAAGCCAGCGTGCCAGCTCGATCCCCGTCAGCACCGGCATACGGAAGTCCGTCAGCACGGCATCGAGGGTTTCGGACTTCAGGTGTTCGATCACACGCTGCGCTTCCGCCCCGTCTGCGGCAGCGAAAACCCGACAACCAGCCTCTTCGAGACAATAGCGAAAGAAGTTTAGACCATAAGGATCATCATCAACGACCAATATGGTGAGCTGGCTAAGCTGGTTCGACTCCATTTGACCCTGACCCACTTCTATATATATGACTGGCTTGTAAAGCAACTGAAAGTGCCTTGGATCAGGGATTTATTTGTGAATTTTCCACTCATACTGCCGCAAAATTTGGCCAGCGTTATTGATCGCTTGTCCCGCGAGGTGGCGAAACGAGGTGGCCGTGTCCTGCTCGTGGGGGGCGTCGTGCGCGACGGCCTGCTCGGCATTCCCACGAAGGATGTCGATCTTGAGGTTTTCGGCTTACCTCCCGCCCAGCTGGAACCGGTGCTGAAGGGCATCGGCAAATATGCGTCGGTCGGCAAGGCCTTCGGCGTTTACAAGCTGGTGTCCAACGACCTCGACGTGGCGGTGCCGCGCCGCGAGCGCAAGACTGGCGAAGGCCATCAGGCGTTCGATATCGAGCCCGATCCGTTTCTCTCCGTCGCGGAGGCGGCGGCCCGGCGCGACTTCACCGTCAACGCGCTCTATGCCGATCCGCTGACGCAAGAGGTGATCGACCCCCACGGCGGTTGGGCAGACTTGCAGGCGCGTCGCCTGCGCCACACCTCGGCGGCGTTTGTGGAGGATCCGCTGCGGGTGCTGCGCGGCATGCAGTTTTGTGCGCGCTTCGAGCTGACGCCGGCCGAGGAAACCGTGGCGCTCTGCCGCTCCATGACGCCGGAGTCCCTCTCGCCGGAGCGCTATTACGAGGAGTGGAAAAAACTGATCCTGCGTGGGCGCAAGCCGTCGCTGGGGCTGGAGTTTTTGCGCGCCACGGGTTGGGTGCAGTATTTCCCGGAGCTGCAGGCACTGATCGACTGTCCGCAAGACCCCAAGTGGCATCCGGAGGGCGACGTGTGGCAGCACACCCTGTACTGCCTGGACTTCTTTGCGCGGCAACGGATCGGCGACGATTGGGAGGACTTGGTCGTTGGGCTGGCGGTGCTGTGTCACGACCTCGGCAAGCCCGCCACGACGGCGTTTTCGGACGGGCATTGGCGTTCACCACGTCACGATATGGCGGGCGAAGCGCCGACGCGGGCCCTGTTGGCGCGCTTTACCCAGCACCGCGATTTGATCGAGGCCGTGGTGCCGTTGGTCTTGTGTCACATGCGCCCGCACATGCTCTATCAGCAGCAGGGCGGCTCCGGGGCGATCCGCCGGCTTTCGCGCGATGTGGGCCGTCTGGACCGCTTGATCCGGGTGTTGCGGGCTGATTACGGCGGGCGCCCGCCGCTGCCGGGAGAGCCCTGCAAGGCGGCGGATTGGCTCGCGGCGAAGGCCGAGCAGCTGCGCATCCAGGACGAGGCTCCGAAGCCGATCCTGATGGGCCGGCACCTGATCGAGGCGGGCTTGAAGCCGGGGCCGCGTTTCAAGGAGATCCTTGATGCGGCCTACGAGGCGCAGCTCGACGATGCCTTCGAAGACGAGGCGGGCGCCTTGGCGTTCTTGCGGACGTATCTGCAGGAAACGCCGTTGTCGTCCGAGTAACCGCGCCGCAAGGTTGCGTTTCGGCCTACGCGTCCTCTTGTGTAGGGTGACATGGATTCTGCGCAATCATACCCGCTCGAAGACCTCTACGAAGACATCATCGGCAAGGCCCAGCGCGGCCTGGGCCTGAGCGACCTCCAGTTGATGGAGCGCTCCGGCCTCAGCATGTTCGCCATCCAGGCGGCCAAGGAAGGCGAGTTTCACGAAGATTCCGTCGCGCCCCTGGCTGAGGCGCTGGGGCTCAAGCCGGACGCCCTGGGCGCGATCGGCAGCCAGCAATACAACCCGCGCGTCAGCCCGATCGAGGGCTTCCTGCCGATCAACCAGCCCGCGACGCTCTACCCGGGCGCGACGGTCAACCTTTACCTCGTCTGGGATGTCGAAACCAAGGCCGCCTGGTTGTTCGACTGCGGGGAAGACGCCACCGATGTGGTCGAGATCGTGCGCCGCCACGACCTGAAGCTCGAGGCGATCTTCCTCACGCACGGTCACCACGACCACATCAAGGCGCTGCCGGGCATTCGCGAAGCCCTCGGCAATCCTCCGGCCTACGCGCATCCCCAGGAAAACGTGGCCGGGACCGAACCCATCCATGAGGGTGAGATCCACACACTGGGCCGCCTGAAGCTGGAGGCGCGTTCGACGCCCGGTCATTCGCCCGCGGGCCTCACCTATGTCGTCTCGGGTCTGGAGCGCCCGGTCGCCGCAGTAGGCGATGCGATTTTTGCCGGCTCCATGGGGCGGGTCGAGGCGGAGCGCTTCGAGGAAGCGAAGCAAGCGATCCGTGACCATATCCTGAGCATGGGCGAACAGACTATCCTCTGCCCGGGCCATGGGCCGCTCACCACAGTCGCGCTCGAGCGCGAGCACAATCCGTTTTTTGCCACCGAGTAGGCGGCACACGAAAAAGCCCGCTTCCGAGGTGGAAGCGGGCCGAAATCGTGGACGTAAAAGGTGTGTCGTGGCCTAGCCGATGCTGGGCAGGAAGAGGAAGCAGATCGCGACGATAATCGTCGGCGGGATGGCTCCCAGGGCGAGATTGAGCGGCGAGATGCCTTCGCCGAAGTATTTTTGCAGCAGGCTCTGGCCGGCCGGATTCGGCGCATTGGCGATCACGGTCAGACCGCCACCCGTCACGGCACCGGCAACGACTGCGTACTGCAGCGCTTCGTTGCTGGCAAAGGCCGGGACCTGCGAAGCGAGGAAGGTGATGGCCGCATTGTCGTTAAAGGCTGTCAGCAGCGTGGCGCCGAGGAACAGGGACACCTCGTTCAGCTTGCCGAGCACCGGCGAAATCCACCAGTTTTGCAGCGAGCCGTGGGTCACGAGGGCGGCAAGGAAGACGCCGACCAGCAGCGGACCCTTGATGCTCACGTCGTCCTGGTGCGTCTTTGTGGCGGCCACAAAGGCGAGGAAGAACAGGAAGCCGGCAATGAAGAGCGGCGGGTGGTGCAGGGTGAAGACCGTCCAGGCCATGAAGCAGAGAATGACACCCGTGATCCAGAACGGGATCGGCTCTTCGGGCAGTTCGTTGGCATTGTGCTCCTTTTCGGCCTGCTGGTTGATCTTCACGAACTCCTTCTTGAAAATAAAGAAGTAGAGCAGGGTGGAGAGCACAATGGCGGTGACGGCCTTGTAGCCGAAGTAGTCGAACATGTGCGCCATACCCCAGCCCCAGGTGCCGGCGACCATCAGGACCGGCGGAGCGGCAAAGTGCGTCAGCGTGCCCCCGACGGAGACGTTGACGAAAAGCAGGCCGAGCGTGGCATACTTGAACTTGCCCGACACGTCGTAGCGGTAGAACTGGTCGGCGAGCAGCAGGGCCGCAATCGTCATGGCGGCGGGCTCGGTGATGAACGAGCCGAGCAGGGGCCCGATGATGAGAATGGACATCCACCAGGCGCTGGGCTTGCGCTTGCCGAAGCCGGCGACGACCCCCAGCACCTTTTCCGAGAACTTGAGGATGGGCCGGGTGGAGGCGATCGCCATGATGACGATCACGAAGAGCGGCTCCGTGTACTTCATGTTCTTGAAAGCCAACACGTCGAAGTAGCCTGTGACTGCGTGCCAGCTGAAGTCGTGCATCAGAAAGATAGTGACGACGAGCGGAATGCACCACATGCCGAACACCGCTTCTACTTCGCCGAGAAAGTGAAAGACCGTCGCCCGGAAGCTGGTATCGTCCTTCGCGTTCTTGTAGGGCTTGGCTTCGGCCGTGCGCCCTTCGCGCTGGATCTTTTCTTCATGCTCGTGCTCGTACTTATGCGCGAGTTTCATGAAGAAGCCGGCCGCAAAGGTGTGGAGGACGGCGAGCAGGAAGATGATTGTGGCCGCGAGGTTGAACGGGTCTTCCTTGATGCGGTGCTGTAGTTTACCCATCAGGCTGTCGATGCCTTGGGCCTCCTCCTCGACCTTGTATTTTTCGAGGGAGTAGGGGATGGGAGAAGATATTTCGTGTCCGTGGCCCCCTCCTCCGTGTCCGGAGTCATGGCTCGCTTCGCCATGTCCTTCATCGGATGCGTGGCCGGAGGCTTGGTGAGTAGCCTCAGAACCGGATTCCTGCGGGGCTGCCTGGAGAGAAACGGCAGACGCGAATAGCCAGACAAAGCCAACTATAAGCGGTAAACGGCGGAGTAGACGCCCAGAGTTCATGTCATAGGAGCGTCGAAATCCCCATATCCATGGCAAGTAAAACCGGAATCTGACTGAACGATTGTTTAATTTAGATACACTACTTGTACAAAAATAAACACCCCGGTTTGTCACCGGGGTGTTTCGGTAAAGTAACTGAACCGCAAGAGTTAGCGGCGACGGCGGAACTTGTTCTGGAACTTTTCCACGCGACCGGCGGAGTCCACGAAGCGCTTTTCGCCGGTGTAGACCGGGTGGCTGTCCATGGTGACGTCGCGGACGATCACGTAATACTCCACACCGTCGATCGTTTCAGTGCGATCGCTCTTGAGGGGGGAGGTGGTCAGAAAATTCTTGCCGGACGAAACGTCGCGGAAGCAGACGTTGTTGGTCTTGGGGTGGATGTTTTGCTTCACAACAAATTCCTTTCTTGGGTGCCGGGACCTAACCTTGGCGCGCCTTGAAACGCGGGTTGGTCTTGTTGATCACGTAAATACGACCACGGCGACGGACCACTTGGCAGTCGGGGTGGCGGTTTTTCAGGCTCTTGAGGCTGGCGGCAACTTTCATGGGAAAATCAGAAAAAGGATAAAAACACCGTAGAGCGGCTGCCCTGTCAATAACTTTTCCTGACCGCAATTTCCGCCCGTTGTGCGGGAGCTAGCACTCGTGCTTGAGCAGGCAATGGGCGGTGCGGCGGGCTGTGCGCACGGCCGCGACGCGATCGCCGCAGAGGTCGAGCGAAGAGGCGCCGAGGAAGAGCAGGTAGAGGGCGTTGTTGAGGAATTGCTGCTGGTCCTCGGCCAGCTCGGCATCCAGCCCGGCTTTGGCTTCGAGCAGCTGATGGATACCGGCGCGCACGTTGCGCTTGTGTTCGCAGGCGATAGCGTTGAGCGGGTGGTCGCTGTCCGGCATCTCGGTCGAAATGTTGCAGAAAGGGCAGCCCCGGTATTCCGGATCGGCCATGGTGTGCTCGAGGTGGGCGAACAGCGCGTCGATGCGCTCGGCCCGCGTCGCTTGCTGGCGCGCGATTTCCTCGATCGCGGCCCCCATGTCGGCCATCTTGCGGCGCAGCCAGTCGGCCCCCAGGTCGTCCTTGCTGGGGTAGTGGTGGTAGAGCGTCGCCTTGGCCACGCCGGCTTCGGCGATGACCTCGTTGATCCCCGTTGCGCGGTAGCCCTTGGTGTAAAACAGCCGGGTGGCGGCGGAGAGGATCCGCTCTCGCGCTTCACTGGTGGTGGATGGCGCCATGCGAATTAGACAAGTTGGTCTGCACCCTCTGCGTTGTCAAGGATGCCTCAGCCCGCGTAGGAGATTTTCTCCTTCTGGCGAATAAAGCGTCGACCCGCCAGCAGCAGCACCGCGAGCGCGATGAGGAAGATGAATGGGAAGAAGAAAAACGACCGCGTCAACAGGACGTCATCGGAGGCATCCGGGTAATAGACGCCCAGCAAAAAGAGGATCAGCGTGTGGGTCAGCCCGATGGTGCCGTAGCCGAGGTTGATCGCCAGCCCTTTGAAGCTGAGCACGGTGGCGCGCTGCCGGGAGTCGACCTCGCGGTTGAGGTAGTGACTCTGGAAAAACGCGACCAGCGTCATCATGGAGGTCGCCAGCACGAGGAAGAACACGCCGACGTATTGCCAGGCAAAGCCGAGTCCTGCGAGGCCCACCACGAGGATCGCCGCCAGGATCAGGAGGTTCTGGAGCGGCGTGAGGCGGGTGGCCATCCATTTGCCGAGCTTGCCGTAGAGCAGCCCCATGAGCGACAGGCTGGCGAAGACCACCCCGAGCAGGCTGGCCGGGTAGCCGATGATGTCGAGATACTCCGAGGCGAGCACCACCACCTGGCGCCCAAAGGCGTCGAGTAGCAGCCCGGCGATGATGACGAAGAGCACGAACCGGTGGTTGAGCGTCCATTGCCCCGCCTTCAGCATCTGTTGAAAAGAGCTGCGCACCGCGCTCCAGCGCATCGGTTGGCGCTCAAAGCCCGGCGGTTCTTTCATGCGCGTGGCGGCGATTGTGACGATGATGGCGTGCACCAGCGTCAACCACACGGGGATCTTCACGATGTCGGCCCGGGTCAGCTCGCCGTTGCCGCCCAGCCAGTGCCAGGCGTGGTTGGCGAGGTCGAGGTCGTAGACCATGCCGCCGGTGATCATGGCGAAGAAAAAGCCGACGGCCGTAAAACGCGTCAGGATCTCCAGCACGCGCGGCCACTCCTGCTCCAGCCCATGTGCCTGCAGGGTATCGTAGGCGACGGCTTCGTCCGCTCCGCTGGCGGCAGCCTCACCCAGGCCGCTGGCAATGCGGTTGACCGCGACGAGCAGCACCAGTGTCCAGCCGCCGTCTATCGGGGCGATCAACAGCACCGCTAGCTCGAGCAGCATCAGCAGGGCCGCCGTCAGCACCAGGTTGCGCCGCCCCACAATGTCGGCCAGCGCGCCGGAAGGGACCTCGGCCAGCACGATGGTGGCGGCCCAGGTCGCATTGAGGATGTTGAACTGGGTGATCGAGAGCCCCAGGTCGAGGAAGAGCTTGGCGAAGACCGGGTAATAGTAGCGCGCGTTGGCCAGCACTCGGAAGACGAGGAACCAGCGCACGTTGCCCAGAGCGAAAGGAGAGGAAGCAGTCATGGCAGCCGTTGCCGCAACGTGCAGGAGATCCCGATCAGGGCAACTTATAAGCGGATGAAAAAACGCCGCTCCCTCGGCAGTGAGGGAGCGGCCTGATGTCACTTTGTGTCGCTACGACCTAACAGGAAGGGTCCAAATCGATTGGTTTTGGGGTGGACGTCTTCGTGGGGGTACAGGTTCCCATTGCAGTGAGACGGGGGGCTTTATGGGCTCGTACTGGCAAATGGGTGGCGTTACGACATGCGCAGCGCTGTTACGTGGATCTCGGGACTGTGCCTTGCGCCCGGGGTAGAGGCGCGCAGCAAGGGAAATAGAAAAAGCATTGGCACTCTTCGCCAAAGCCACGTGAATTATAGGTTCCCGAATCGCGCTTTAATATGAGAATGTTCGGAAGAAAAATGAGCTTTTTGGGCAGGTCGTCTGACCCGCGCGCCTACCCGAACAGGATTTCCTGCTGAGGCCCCTGGGGCGTCTTGCGGGGCTCATCGTCGTGCAGGTGCCGCGGCGGGCGCCCGACGCGGCGGTTTAGGGCCTGCTCGCTCTCCTCGACGATGCGGTCGCAGATGCGGCGCACGTGGGTCGTCAGCCACATGTAGGTGTCGCTGCGCTCGCGGAAGTCCGCCCGCCCGAAGTGATCGACCCGGCCGCACTGGCGCAGCTCGTCGTTTTGCACAAATTCGGATTCGCTGCCCGGCGCATAGACCGCGTAGGCCTTGCCGCCGTTCTTGCGCACGACGGAGAACACCGGCACGTCGGAGGGACCGTCGGCGATGTAGATCATGTTCTTGATCGGCACGCGGCGGTCTTCGGGGGCGATCTTGGAGTTGACGTCGATGGAGGCGATCTTGTTGGTGCCCTTGTTGATCTCGAAGATGAAGCGCGTCTTGATCGTGTTGTCGACAAAGCGGCCGATCTGGCCGATCTCGCAGTCCCCCGGCTCCATCTCCAGCTCCTGCTGCAGGTTATAGTAAGGGGGCAGGGGATTCTCGATGAATTCGCAGGCGTAGACGCCGTCCACGTAGGGCGCGATGGCGCTGCCGCGGACCATCTCCGCCAGGCCGGTGGAGATGATGTAGTGCTCCAGCTTGATCTCGTAGCGCGCGTAGAGCTGCTGCTCCGCCACGAGGCGCTTCAGGTGGTCGAAGAACTCGGGCAGCCCGTCGTAAAACTTCAGCTTTTGGCCGAACTTGCGCAGCATGGCGTTGTTCAGGCCGCCGGTGATGCCCGCCCGTGTGTAGGTGAGCAGGTGGTTGAGGTAGAGGATCTCGGGCGAGGGATCCTGACCGCGTTGGCGGTAGACCTCTTCCATGCCGTTGACCTCCTGCCAGAATGCACGCTCGTCGATGCCGAAGTGCTCAAAGATCGGCCACTGCATGTAGCCGGGGATCAGCGTCTTGTCGAAGTCCCAGAGGCAGGCGACGATGTTTTGGCGGTGCAGGGTGTCCTCAGGCATAAGCGTGCAGTGTGGGCCGTATCCCTGCCGCTGGCAAGCGAGCGAGCGGCAATAAGTCGGGTGGCGCCCGGACCCGTTACCCCGGGAGGGGGTGGGCGACGGGCTTCGACTCTTGCCATCACGGTGCTCGGTCTGCTCTGCTATGGCTGGACTGGGGCCGCAATGCAGAAAATTGGCCGAGGATTGATGGTATGGATATTGAGCAATTTCGTCAGATGGCTGCAGCGGAGACCCTGCCGCGCAAACGGTTCAACAAACTCTTCTGCATCGGGGCGAACAAGACGGGGACCACGACCCTGGAACTGGTTTTCAACGCCTTGGGCTACCGGATGCCGTCTCAGGTTGAGCAGGAGATGCGCATCAGCCTGCAGCTTTGGCAGGGCAATCTGTTGCCGCTGCAGGAGTTTTGCGCCCGCTACGATGCCTTTCAGGATCTGCCGTTTGCCATCGGTCAGGCTTATGTTCAGGCTGACGCGCTGTTCCCGGGCAGCAAATTCATCCTGACCCTGCGCGAGCCGGATGCCTGGTTCGACAGCCTGAAGCGGTTTCACCTGAAGGGCGTCCTGTCGCGGGCCGGCGTGACGGATACGGATCAGGTGGACGAAGAGACGCTGAAGGACAAGAACGTCTACCTCTACCAGAACTATTTCTACGAGTTCTCGAAGCACTTTACGGCGGTGGTGCGCGACGGCGAAGTCGAATACGATTGGGACCTGCTTTACGACCGCGAGCACCGGATCAAGCTCTACAATCAGCGTAACGAGGCGATCATCCGCTACTTCAAGGATCGGCCGGACGACTTGCTGGTGATCGATGTGACGCAGGAGCAGGATATCTCGCGGATTCTCGATTTCCTGGGGTTGCCGCCGAAGCTCAATTTCCAGATGCCGCACCTCAACCGTTCGAAATAGGGCGGGACGGCGCGTTGACGTGATGTCTGGCGCCGCGCTCTTCTGAAAACACTTGCGCGTTGGGTGTGCCGGGTGGAATATTAGCGGTTTCCGCTCGGCAGTCAGCCAGGGCGGTTCCCGACTTTTTGTGTCCATGCCACAGCTTCCCAATCTAGATTCGTTTCGTCAGCGGCTCGCCGAGCTCGATACGCAGATGCAGGCGCCGGATTTCTTCAGTGATTCCCGTCGTGCCGCCACCGTGTCGCGCGAGCACCAGAAGATCACCCGCCTGTTGGAGCTGGGGGCGAAGTTCGAAGAGACCGAGCACCAGCTGCAGGACAACCGCCAGCTGATGGAAGATCCCGAGGCCGACGACGAGCTGAAGGAGATGGCGCGCGAGGAAGTGCCGGAGTTGGAGCAATCGCTGGAGCAGCAGTATCAGGACATCCTGGGTGAAATGATCCCGCCCGACCCGAGCGACTCCCGCAATACCATCCTCGAAATCCGTGCCGGCACCGGTGGGGACGAGGCGGCGCTGTTTGCAGGCGACCTCTACCGCATGTATGTGCGCTTTGCCGAAGACCGCGGGTGGAAGGTCGAGAACATGAGCTCCAACGAAGCAGGTGTCGGCGGTTTCAAGGAAATCGTCTTCCTCATCAGCGGCGAAGACGTCTACCGCGATCTGAAGTTCGAGAGCGGCGTGCACCGCGTTCAACGCGTGCCGGAGACCGAGGCCAGTGGCCGCATCCACACCTCTGCCGCGACGGTGGCCGTGCTGCCGGAAGCCGAAGAGGTGGACGTGCAGATCGGGCCGAACGACCTCGAGATCACGACTATGCGCGCCAGTGGCGCCGGCGGCCAGCACGTCAACACCACCGACTCCGCCGTGCAGATCGTGCACAAGCCAACGGGGGTGACCGTCTATTGCGCGGATGAGCGTTCGCAGCTGAAGAACAAGCAGAAAGCGCTCAAGGTGCTCTATTCACGCATCCTCGAGGCCAAGCAGCGCGAGGAGCGCGAGAAGTACGCCGCCCACCGCAAGAACCAGATCGGCAGCGGCGACCGTTCCGAGCGCATCCGCACCTACAACTTCCCGCAAGGCCGCGTGACGGATCACCGCATCAATTTGACCCTCTACAACCTCGTCGAAGTCATCAACGGCAACCTCAACGACGTCATCACGCCGCTGAAGGATGCCGACCGGGCTCAGCGTATCGAGGACATGCTGGAGAGCCAGGTCAGCAAGAACGGCCAGTAAGGCCGCGCTTTATCAACCGTGCAGACGCTGCTCGAAGTCCTGCAGAAGACGGAAGCCTACTTCGCCAAGGCGGGGCTGGAGCGCCCCAAGGCGGACGCGCAGTGGCTCTTTGCCCACGTGCTGGGCTGCCGGCGGCTCGACCTCTTCCTGCAGTACGACCGCCCGATGACGGACGAACATCTGGAGCGCTTGCGCCCGCTGGTACGGCGTCGCGCGCAGGATCGTGAACCGATGCAGTATGTTGTCGGTTCGACCGAGTTTTACGGGCTCACGCTCAAGGTGGACCGCCGGGCGCTCATCCCGCGTCCCGAGACCGAAGAACTGGTCGACCTGCTGGTCCAGCGTTACGGTGACGCGCCGCCGGAGCGGGTCGTCGACCTCGGCACGGGTACGGGCGCGATTGCGCTGGCCTTGGCCCAGGCGTGGCCGAACGCCCAGGTCCTGGCGATCGACAGCAGCCGTGACGCCTTGGCTCTGGCCAAGGAAAACGCTACGGCGCTCGGGCTGGAGCGCGTGGGCTTTCGTCACGGTTCATGGCTGGAACCCCTGCGCGGTCCGGTGGACCTGATCGTCTCGAATCCTCCTTACCTGACCGCGGAGGAGATGCAGACTGCGGAGGCGGAGGTGGCGCAACATGAGCCGCATAGCGCCTTGGCCTCCGGGGCGGACGGGCTCGACGACCTGCGGGTGATCATCGCCGGTGTCCCGCAATGGTTGAAGCCGGGCGGCCTGCTGGTGCTCGAGACCGGTATCGCCCAACACGAGACTCTGCGCGAGCTGGTCGAGGCGGCCGGGCTGCAAGGCTTCGAGTCCGTGCCCGATCTCTCCGGCCGCGACCGCTTCGTGCTCGCGCGCCAGGCGTAGACACAAAAAAGCCCGCTCGTTCAGGAGCGGGCGGAAAAGGTTAGGTGGAAACGTCGCCTAGAGAGCGAGGTCGCTTTTTTGTTCCGACGCTTCCTGCTTTTCGCTGTCGGCCGTCATCGTCTTGAACGGGTGATCTTCGGCGCTCGCGATGGCAATCCAGTCCGAGAGGATGCGCATGCTTTCGCGCAGTTCCACGTCGATGTCGGGGCGGTCTTCGAGCACGTCCGGATCGTATTCGACCATGGCGGTGAAGAACGTCGGCATCAGGGCGTCGATCTCTTCGGCGGTGAAGTCCGGCTCCAGCACGGAGAGGAACTTCTTCTCGGGGTCGAACTCCTCGGAGCGGTCGCGCTGCTTCAGCTCATGCAGGATCTTGTCCATCTGCTCGCTGGATATCTCCTTGCCAGCGGCTTCGCTCAGCGTGGAAGCGAGTTCGTCCTCGTGGTCCAGCCCCTCCTCGTAGTTGATGTACTCGACCCACACCTCGTGGATTTCGTCATCGCCCTTGGGCACGTAGTAGAAGACCTTCTGGTAAAATTGGTTGGCGCGATCCTCGCCGTTGGGCAGGGGCGTGGAGTGCAGCTTTTGCTGGTGCTCCTTCTCCTTGGCCTGGGTCAGGGCGAGGTCGACTTCTTCCATCGGGTAGCGATGCTTGCGGAACTCGAGGCGCTCGTCCTCAAACTCGTCCTGCTGCTCCTCGTCGACCTCCTTCTGGGCCTCGCGCTCTTCGAGGTTGAGGCTCACGGCGGTGTGGTCGTTCTTTTCCCGCAGCCAGTCGAGGTTGCGCTTCCAGAAGTCGAACTCCGGCAGGGTTTCCTGGCGCTGGTGACTCTTCTCCGCAAGCTCATCGACCAGCGTGTCGTTGACCTGGTTCATGGAGAAGGAGTCGCTGGAGCGCAGGGCAAAGTCGACCGGCTCGATCGTATCCCAGTCCAGCGCGTGGTCGAGCTGGGCTTCGCCTTCGAGCAGGAACTCCGTGGCGGAGGGCAGCACGATGTCGGCGGTCACACCCTTGTTTTGGGTCGAAGCACCATTGGGCAGGTAAAACTTCTGGATGGTGATCTTGACCATGCCCACGTCGGCGAGGCCCATCTCGGGCTGGCGACGCAGCATGTTGCGCAAATCGATCGGCGCCTGCACGGTGCCTTTGCCGTGCGTCGTCGTATCGCCGACGATGAGGGCGCGGCCATAGGCCTTGAGCGCACCGGCCACGATCTCGCTGGCGGAAGCGCTCTGCTTGCTCGTCAGCACCACGAGGGGGCCGTCGTAGGCCACATCCGGGTCGCGGTCCCAGTCGGTGTCGACCTGGCCGTCGTAGCTGCGCTTTTGCACCACCGGGCCAGTCGGGATGAACAGGCCGGCGAGGGCTACGGCCTCTTCAAGACGGCCGCCACCATTGTCGCGCAGGTCGAGCACGAGGCCCTTCACGCCGTGTTTTTCGAGCTTCTTGATCAGCTCCTTGACGTCGCGGCTGGTGCTCGTGTCGGTTTCTTCAAAAGTGCCTTCGCCATAGAAGGAGGAGAGCTTGATCACGCCGATGGGCACGAGCTGGTCGTCGCCGTAGGGCACTTCGTGGATCTCGGCCTTGGCCAGGTTGGCGGTCAGCTCCACCTTGTCGCGGCGCAGGCTCACGATCTTGCGGCCGGTCTCGTTGGCGGGCTCGACGGTCAGGCGCACTTCGGTGCCTTCCTCGCCGCGGATCATCTTCACGATGTCGCGCAGCTTCATGCCCATCACATCCACCGGCTCTTCGCTGCCCTGCGCCACGGCGACGATCTTGTCCCCCGGGTGCAGTTCGCTGCTCATTTCAGCCGGGCCGCCGGGCAGGAGGCGCTCGATCACGCACATTTCCTCGACCTGGCGCAGCTGGGCGCCGATACCGATCAGGCTGTTGCTGATGGCGATGTTGAATTCCTGAGTGCTGTCCCAGGAGAAAAAGTTGCTGTGGGGATCGTAGAGCTGGGCGAGTGAGGTGAGGAAGGTCTCCTGCACACTGTGCACGTCCATCTCCTTCATCTGTTTTTCGAAGCGGTCGTAGCGCTTCTGCACCTTTTCGATCGCCTCGTCGTAGGTCAGTTCCTCGAGCATCTCGCTGACGACCTCGTAGGTCAGGCGGCGCTCCCAGAGCGCGTCGGCCGCGGCCTCGTCGACCGGATAGCTCTTTTCGCTGCGGTCGGTTTCGTAAGTCTGCTCGGTCTCGAGATCCAGCGGAGACTTCAGGCGTTCCTGGATCCACGCCAGGCGGTCCATGACGCGCGTCTCGTAGGTATCGTAGATCTCGAAGGCGGGAAAGAGGTCGCCCGAAATGAGGTAGACGCGCTTCAGCGAGTCACCGAAGCGGGCGTGCGCGAAGTCCTGGTCTTCCTGGAGAAAAAACAGGTGCGAGCCGTCGAGATCCTCCATGTAGGAGTCGATCAGCTCCAGCGCGTCCAGATCCTGAAAAGGTTTCTGCTTGTAGTGGTAGCGCTGGATCATGTCGATCGCGTAGATCGTCTCCTTCTTCAGGCGATCGCGCACATCTCGGCTCACATCGAGGCCGAAGACGGAGGGCGTGCTGATGGAGAAGGCGGCGGCCAACAAACCGGAGGCCACCCAGCGCTTAAGCGGGGTACGAAAATTCATAAGCTTAGCTTTGCTTGCTAAAAACGGCACATCCACGACGACAATTAAGACCAGCGCAGCACGGCGCGCGAGGGATGGTGCTTGAAAATAAAGACTGCCACTTGGAACGGGTGTTCAAATTTCAGGAATACCAACGTCAGCAAGGCCGGTTAAGTTGCATTCTCGGCCGCATATTCGCCCAGACGCCGCAGGTATTCGTAGCTGTAGAGGCCCGATTGGTGCCGGTCGGAAAAAATGAAGCGCACGGCGTAGGTGCCGACGAATTCGAAGCCGTCTACCCGCACACCGGGGAAGGCATCTCGCGGGTCTGCGCCGTGGATCCGGCCAAAGATGTCTGGCTCGCCTACATTTTCCGCGCTGGGCGACCAGGCGCGCAGGCGTTCCATGGGAATGTAATCTTCCCGTTCGTCCGACCACTTGATCGCGACCTCTTCGCCTATCAGCTGGATATCTATCGGCTTGGGACCTGCCACAGAGATCAATATGCCTGCGCAGGCCGTGCCAGCAAGCGTTTTCCGTGCTTGTGTTTGGCCTCCGGGCGGCTAGCCTTGGCAGCGATGGCCGACCGCGACACCACCTTGGCCGAGCTGAAACAGGCGGTATTGGCATTCGCCCGAGCTCGTGAATGGGAGCAGTTTCACTCCCCCAAAAACCTCTCGATGGCCTTGGCTGCCGAGGCTGGCGAGTTGATGGAGCACTTCCTGTGGTGCGCCAGCGAGGACAGCCGCGAGCTGGCCAAACAGTCCGCCAAACGCCAGGCGATTCGCGAAGAGCTGGCCGATGTGGTGATTTACGCCCTTGAGTTTGCCAACATGGCCCAGATCGACCTTGCCGAGGCGATCGAGGAGAAAATCCAGCAGAACGACCGCAAATACCCGGTCGAAAAGGCCCGCGGCAACAGCCGCAAATACAGCGAGCTGTAGGCGGCCTTCGGGCGCGCTATTGCTCGTTGTCCGCCGCTTTCTGGTGAAGGTGCAGGCGTTTCATGCCCCACCAGAGCAAACCTGCGCCCACCGCGATCATGGCCACGCTGACCGCGATCATGGCGACGGAGTAGATAAAGATCAGCAGCAGGGCCGCGCCGGTGGCGACGAGCACAAAGGAGGCCGCCAGCGCGAGCAGCACGGCGATGGAAGGACGGGTAGGCAGGCTCATGATTTTTCCTGGGGGGCTGGTTGCGGCTCATCGTGCCGATGGGAGCCACCCACAAAGATTTTGACTTCGGCTTCCTCGCCGTCGAGCAGCTTCATTGCGCGGCGCAGGGCGAGGGACGTGGAAAGCGTGGGGTTGTTGGCGTCGTCGGCAAACACATTGTCTTCGCCGATGACTTCCAGCAGTCGGCTGTTGCGGAAAATGCGCATCGCTTCGTCACGCACCTCGCTGATCAGCAGCTGCCGGTTGGTCTCCTGCATGTAGCGGATCAGTTCTTCCAGGGCCAGCACACTGGTGGCGTCGAGGTGATGGGCGTTGCGCAGCTTCAGGATCACCACCTTCTGGTTCTGCCGTTCGCAGACGCGGCGCATCTGGTCGCGGAACAGCTCGGCGGCCCCGAAGAACAGGGCGCCCTCGACGTGCACGATCGCGATTTCGGTCGTTGCGGCCTGGCCTTCTTCCGGGGCGAAGCGTTGTGCCTCCTCCTGGCCGTATTCCATCAGCTCCGGCTGGGCGGCCTTGCGCAGGAAGAGCAGGATCGAGGTGGCCGTGCCGAGGATGATGGCGAAGTCGAGCCGCAGCGTTAGCGCCGAAAAGACCGTGACGAGGTAGACCGTGCGATCGGAGTTGGTGGTGTTCCAGACGACGCGGATCACCTTGCGGTTGATCAGGGAGATGCCGATGGTGATGACGAGCACCCCGAGCACGGGGATCGGGATAAAGCCGGTCAGTTGACCGAGGGTCAGGGCACCTACGAGGCAGATCAGCCCGCTGTAGACGTTGGAGAGGCCCGTGCGCGCGCCGCTGCTCCAATTGAGTTGGGAGCGGGTGAGCGAGCCGCCGGCGGGCATCCCCTGGTAGAGCCCGCAAAAGATGTTGGCAAAGCCGAGCCCGAGGATCTCCTGGTTGCCGTCCAGCCGTTGCCCGCTGCGGGCGGCGATCGTCTTGCCGATCGAAATGGACTCCAGCGCGATGAGGAAGGAGAGGGTGAGGGCGACCAGCCCGAAGTCCGTCCAGTTGGGGTTGAGCACCGGCCAGGAGAGCGCCCACTTGTCGGGCTGGATGGCCGAGGCGTGGGCCACCGGGCCGTCCAGCCGCGCGTAAACGCCGCCGTAGTCGAGCCCGGCATGGAGGCACGACAGCACCAGCAGGACCACGGCGACCACCGGCCAGTGAGGCCGGAAGCGTTTGATCGCGAGGTAACAGAGCAGGGTCAGCGCACTGATGAGAATGGCGCTCAGCTGAAACGTGCCGAGCCCGGCCACCGTGTACCATGCGAGCGCGAGGATGTTACTGCCGGGCGGCACGTCGAGCGTCAGCCCCAGGACCTTGGGGACCTGATTGACGATGATGTAGACGGCCGCCGCCGTGATGTAGCCCGTGACGACCGAGCGGGAGACATACTGGATGAGGTTGGCCACCTGCAGCAGGGCCCCGCAGATGAGAAAGCTGCCGACCATGAGCAGGACCAGCGGCATCCCCAATGCGCGCTCGGACTCGGTGATGAGCCCCAGGGTGGGGAAGGTCGCCAGCACCATGGCAGCGGTGGCGTTGGTCGGGCCGGGTGTGATGAACCGCGACCCGCTGAACCACGGGCTGACCAGCGCCGCCATGATCGAACCGAAGATACCATACTGGATCGGCAGCCCGGCGATCGAGGCATAGGCAATGCCTTGGGGGAAGGCGAGCAGCGCCGTATTGAGCCCCGCCTGAAGGTCGCCCTTGACCTCGCCCCGACTGTAGCTTTTGAGCACGCCAAGGAGCGGCACGGGATCGAGGTGTCTGATAAAGCGGGTGATCATGTGGCGGCGCCTCTCAGCAAAAATTCCCTGGCTCTGGGAGCAACGCTAATTTTAGCGATTGCCGCAGTTGCCGTTAGAGAGTAGGCCTAGTCGGTTTTTAACGCCAGCCATGCCCATCCTCGTCTATATCATCGCCGTTTTGACCGCAAACTTGACGGCGACGTTGTTTATTCCGTTTCCCGTTTTCGGCCAGGTCGCGGTGGGTACGCTGATCTTCGGCGTGACGTTTACGCAGCGCGACCGCATGCACTGCTACGGGCGCAAGGTCGTCTACGCGGTCATCGCCTTGTCGGCGCTGCTGACGCTGCTGCTGCTGGTCTCCTTCAAATACCTGTGGGGCGCGCCCATGATCGGGCTGGTCCAGAGCTGGGGCTGGTCGTGGGTCGCCGAAGGGTGGGGCTACCTGCTCGAAAGCGGGGTGCGTGTCTTCGCCGCATCGGTGATGGCGATCCTCCTGGCGGAGAGTATGGATACGGAGGTTTATCACCGCCTGCGCGAGCGCAGCTGGCTCGTCCGCGTGATGGGTTCCAATGCGGTCAGCATCCCGGTGGACTCGATCGTCTTCAACCTGGTGGCCTTTGCGGGCGTCTTCAGCTGGCACATGTGGGTTGCCGTGGTTTTTGGCGAGATCGTAACCAAGACCGTGGTGGGCGGCATCTACGCGCTGCTGCGCCCGCGCAACGATGACAAGGGTGTCTCCTTTCGCTCGCTCCCCATTGCCTAAGCGCCTCTGCCTTTTGGACGGTCCCGGCTGCACCCGCAGGCCAGGTACATAAAAAAGCGCGGAGGTGAGGCCTCCGCGCTGCAAAAAGAACCGTCTGGCAAGACTTATTCTTCGTCGTAACGACGGCGGGGCACGCGGATGCGCACACCTTCGTCGTCACCACTGCGGTTGTAGCCGCCACCCGGGCTGCTACGACGTTCACCGCCGCGGTCGTAGTCACCGCCCCGGCCACCACGGTCATAGCCGCCGCGATCACCGCCACGGTCATAGCCACCACGGCGTTCGCCGCCGCCGCCGCCATAACCACCGCGACTGCCACGATCGCCACCGCGGTCGTAACCGCCACGGCCACCGCGATCACCGCCACGATAGCCACCACCGCCGCGCGGGCCGTCGAAGCTGCGACGCGGGCGATCACCACCACGCGGACCGCCGCCACCGAGTTCTTCCTTCGGCACGGCTTTGTTTGCTTTGAGCGGACGACCGGCGAATTCGGCACCGTCCAGGGCTTCCAGGGCTGTTTGGGCGTCGTCTTCGTTGGTGTAGGTGACGAAGCAGAAGCCACGCGGGCGCCCAGTTTCACGGTCTAACGGATAAAAGAAGTCCTCGATCTCACCATACTGACCGAGGTACGCTTTGATTTCTTCTACGGGAGCGTCCCAATTGACGTTCCCAACAAACAACTTCATACTCATCTAACGCTGTCCTGACTATAGGTCAGATCAAGCCGTTTCCGCGCACCGGATCTCAAACTGCCCCTGAATCCTCTTCAACCGGCAATTTCCGCCCTTGACCTCGCACCTTAGATTAAACGTAGGTTATGATGCGTGATGGTTGGGACCTGTCAATCTCGACTCATTGGATTTCGCTGAGGACTTTTACCGGCGCGTCGCTTGTGAAAGGGGTTTCTGGTCGGACGCTTGACAGGTTACGCCCAATACCGTCTAATAATGCTCTTCCCAACCCGTCACCGTCGTGAAAGTGGGCCTTCCGCCCGCTTTTTTTGTCGCTGATGGGCATTACCCGATATACGACCACCGATGAGCCAAGAGATTCTTTCCGTCCTCGAATACATGGAAAAGGAAAAGGGGATCCCGCGCGAGGAAATGATCGCGGCGATCTCCAATGCTATCCGCAGCGCGGCCTCCAAGGGCGTGAACGCCGGGCAAGAGCTCAAGATCGAGATCAATCCCCGCACGGGCGGTTTGAAGGCGTGGGCCATCATGGAAGTGGTCGATTCAGTGAGCGATCCTCGCCGCGAAATCCATATCGAGAAGGCCCGCACCCTCAATCCCAACGCGGATGTGGGCCTCTTCATCGAGAAGGAGATGGACCCGGAAGAGCTGGGACGCATCGCCGCCCAGACCGCTCGCCAGACCATCATGCAGCGCCTCCGCCAATACGAGAAGGAGCGCATTTACGACGATTACAAGGACATGGTGGGCGACATCGTGACCGGTGTGGTCCGCCGCCGCGAACGCGGCAACCTCGTCGTCGACATGGGCAAGGCCGAAGCCATCCTGCCGCCGCGCGAGCGCGTGCGGGGTGAAGACTACGCGCCCGGCGAACGCATCCGCTGCCTCCTTTCCAGCATCGAACCGACCAATCGCGGGCCTGAACTCATCCTCAGCCGCGCCAGCCCCAAGTTTGTCCGCCGCCTCTTTGAACTGGAGGTAACGGAGATTGCCGACGGCACCGTGATCATCGAGTCCATTGCCCGCGAGCCGGGCTACCGGACGAAGATCGCCGTGCGCAGCAATGACGACAAGGTAGACCCGGTCGGGGCCTGCGTCGGTGCCCGTGGCGCTCGCGTCAAGAGCATCGTGCGCGAACTCGGTGGGGAAAAGATCGACATCATCAAATGGGACTCCGACCCGGTCGTGTTCCTGGAGGAAGCGATCAAGCCCGCGCGTCCCAAGAACGTGAAGCTGGATGAGGCTCACGGACGCATTTATTTCGAGGTCTCCGAAGAAGACCTCTCGATCGCGATCGGCCGCCACGGCCAGAACGCCCGCTTGACTCACCGCCTTTTGGGGTGGAAATTAGACATTGCAAAGGAAGAGCACCGCGAAGCCGGTTTCGACGACAAACTCGAAGCAGGCATTGCCCGTTGGACTCAGCTCCCCAACATCAATCGCGACGTTGCGATCTTCCTTGTTCAGGCCGGCTTCACCTCGCCCGAAGCCTTCGAAGGCGTCGAAGCCGACGATCTCGAGGAACTCGGCTTTACCGCCGACGACGCTCAGGCTCTGGTGCAAATCGTGTCTGATTACCGTAACAGCGCAGGTGCCTGAGGCAAACCGCGCTGAAATTGACTGAAACGTAGAGCTGACCTTTTATTTTTATTACATGGCTGTTCGGATTTACGAGCTTTCCAAAGATATCGGCATGGACAACGCCGAGCTCATTACCCTGCTCAAGAAGCGGGGCTATAAGGTGAAAAGTGCCTCGAGCACGATCGACAACATTTCCGCAGAAAGCCTGCGCGACGAATTTGGAAAGAGTGATGACGCTGCTGGCGGCGACTCCGCCGGAGACGATGGCGATCAAGACCAGGCCTCGGCACCCAATGCCCCGAAGCTGCCGGCCGGCGCCGTTGTGCGCTCCAAGGCCGACATCGAGCGTGAGCGGGCCGAGCGCGAGGCGAAGGAGCAAAGCAACAAGCAGCAGGCTCCCCGCGTCGTCACGCCGCCGCGCCCGCAGGGAGGCAATGCACCTTCCGTCAAGGCTCCGCCGCCTCTGCCCAAGCGCCCGCCGGTAACGATGCGCCCGCCGCAGCCAGCCGCCAGTCAGGGTGGGGCCAACGCGCCCCGCGCTGTCGTGCCGCCGCGCCCGGCCCCGAAATCCCCGGTGTTGCGCAGCGATCTGCCCACGCAACAGCCGGAGGCGGAAGCCCCCAAGGCACCGGAGTCCCCCCAACAGAAAGCCCCGGAAGCGCGTCAACCGCAGCAACCGGAGGCGCGAAAGGGTCCGGCGCCGATCGCTCCCCCGCGGGTCAACGCGCCGCAAAAAATGTCACCGCCGCGCCCGGCCGCACCGCAGAAGATGGCGCCGCCGCCTGTTTCCCGTCCTTCCGGCCCCAAGCCGATGACGCCGCCGAAGGTGACGCCGCCTCAGGCCGCGCCGGATGCCCCGGAGCAGCCCGAAGAGGAGGCCGTGGCCGCCGCGGGTGGCGCGGAGCTGCGCAAGCTGCAGGTCAAGACGCCTGTCGTCGTGCGCGACTTTGCCGTCCAGATTGGCAAGAAGCCCTTCCAGCTCATTTCCGAGCTGATGGAGCTGGGCATCTTCGCCTCGATGAATACCGCCATCGAGGAAGAGGTCGCGACCAAGATCGCGCGCAGCCACGGCTTTGAGCTCGAGGTGAAGCACCGCGGCGAGTCGCAGCCCCAGCCGCAGACCAAGGCCAAGAAGAAGGAGTCGGAATCCGAAGAGATGGAGCCCCGCGCGCCGGTGGTCTGTATCCTCGGTCACGTCGACCACGGCAAGACGACCCTGCTCGACACCATCCGCCACACCAGCGTGGTGAAGGGCGAAGCCGGCGGCATTACGCAGCACGTGGGCGCCTACCAGGTGGAGCACAACGAAAAGAAGATTACCTTTATCGATACCCCGGGCCACGCCGCGTTCTCCAACATGCGTGCCCGCGGCGCCAACATCACGGACATCGCGGTGCTCGTGGTCGCGGCGGATGACGGCTTTATGCCGCAGACGGATGAGGCGCTGAGCCACGCCCGCAAGGCCGGTGTGCCGGTTGTGATCGCGATCAACAAGATGGATGCACCGGGGGCCAAGCCCGATCGCGTGCGCCAGCAGTTGATCCAGCGCGACCTCGCGCCGGAAGAACTCGGCGGCGAAACCCTCGCGGTGGAAGTCTCCGCCCTGAAGGGGAAGGGGATCGAGGACCTGCTCGAGGCCATCCTCTTGCAAGCCGAAGTCACCGAAGGCATCGAGGCCCCCGTCAAGGGCAAGGCCGAAGGTGTGGTGATCGAAGCGCAGAAGGAGTTGGGCCGTGGTTCGACCGCGAGCGTCATCATCACCGCCGGGACCCTCAAGACCGGCGCGGCGCTTGTCTGCGGTGAGCACTATTGCCGCGTGCGCCAGCTGATCAACGACCAGGGCAAGCAGATCAAGTCCGCCACGCCGGGTACTCCGGTGAAGGTGACGGGCTGGTCGAGCCCGCCCGATGCCGGTGACAACTTCGTCGAGGTCAAGAACGAGCGCGAAGCAAAGTCCATCGCCGAAGACAACGAGCTGGAGCGCAAGAAGCTCGAGGCCGCGCAGAAGGAAGAGGGCCGCGCCAGCGTGGAAGACCTCTTTGCCGCGATCGCCCGCACGCAGAAGAAGACCTTCAAGTGCGTGGTCAAGTCCGACGTGTATGGCACGGCAGAGGCCCTGGCTGCTGCCCTGCTCGCAATCAAGAGCGACAAGATCGACCTCGATGTGATCGATATGGGCGTGGGCGACATCACCAAGAACGACGTGATCATGGCCGACGCGGCCGAAGGTGCGACCATCGTGGCCTTCAACGTGGGGCTCGAAAACGGCGTCCAGGCGGTGGCGAAACACCACAGCGTCCAGGTCATCAAGCACAACATCATTTACGAGCTGATCGACCAGGTAAAGTCGGCTATGGCCGATCTGCTGGATCCCGAGTTCCGCGAGAACAAGATCGGCGCGGCCGAAGTCCGTGCGACCTTCCCGCTGGGCAAGGGCCAGGTGGCTGGTTGCATGGTCACGGAAGGCAGCATCAAGCGCGATCACCTCGCCCGTCTGTTCCGCAAGGGCAATCAGGAGGCCGAGGCCAAGGTCGATACGCTCAAGCGCTTCAAGGAAGACGTCGGCGAAGTCCGCGCGGGCTACGAATGCGGCTTGCAGTTGCGGGATCGCAACGACTACGAAGTCGGCGACATCATCGAGTGCTACGAAATCTTGAAGATCAAGCCGTCGCTTTAACGCGGCGGCGGGGTCTTTCCTTCTCCAGACCATGTCTCAACGACAGATCAGGGTAAACGAGCTGCTGAAGCGCGAGATCAGCTTGGTCATGCACACGCGCTACCGTTCGGCGACCACGGCCATCACCATTCTGGATGTGGACGTCGCGCCGAACCTGCGCTCGGCCAAGGTCTTCTATTCGGTCATTGGCGACGAGTCGGACCAGCGGGATGCGGCGCACTTCTTTGCCCGCAAGCACAGTGAGATCCGGCACTACGTGAGCCGGACGGTTACGCTCAAATACCTCCCGCACCTGGAGTTCGTGCACGACCCGTCTCAAGAGCGCGGAGCGGAGATCAATGCGCTGCTCGACGAGATGGGCTATGAGGGCGATATCGACTTCAAGCCCGAAGACGAAGATACCCAGCTTTAGCGCAGCGCGCGCCTTCCACGTTTGTTTTTGCAGAAGCGGCCTTTATTCGGCCGCTTCTTCTGTATCCGGCAGGTCCAGATGTCCGGCCAAGACCTGCCAATCGGCCCCTAATTGCTCCGCCAAGGCCTTGAGCTGATCGGCCAGATGCGCCAAGTGCGTTTCCTGTTCCTGCAGCGCCATCGCCTTCTCGAACAGGGCGTTTTCACTCTCCTCGATGAACGCCTCCCGCTCATTCCAGAGCGCCTCGTCGGCCCCCGGTTCATCGCTTGCGGCGGAACTTTTTTCGCCGGCCTCCGCCAATTGCATTTCCAGCTCACGGTTGCGTTGCTCCAGTTGCTGGCGCACTGCGGTCAACGCCGCAACCTCTGCCTGCAGATGTTCGCGGTTCTTGTCGGGTCCATCGCTCAGGCGCTCCTCCCGTCGCTGCAGCTGCCGTTCGCGCGCCTGCAGTAACATGCGCTCTTCATGCAGCTCCCGTTGCTGCTCCGACAGCGCAAATTCACGCTGCCGCAATTCACGCCATCGCTCTTCTCGTTCGTCTGCCGAGCCGCTATCAGCGTCTAGAGAGGGTGGGGCAGCGGTCGACCAGACGCGCGCGCGACCACGTTGACGCATCAGCGCGTCGATGGACGGTTTTGCTGCGTCGTCGCCTTCGGTGCTACGAGATACGACAGGTTTGAGCTGCGCCAAATCCCCCGGCGTCATGGTGTCGCCGGGGCGGGTCTCGATAATGGGCCTGAAGCGGATGCGTCCTTTTGGCTCTAAAGCCATATAAGGCTTATCGGCCAAAAACGCGGGCGAAAAAGCCCTTCTTGCGCGCTTTGCCCGCCGAGGCCTGGCCGGTCATGATGGCGGCGACCGCACCGGCTACGGTTTCCAGTTGCGGATCGTTCAGCACCATGAAGTAGCGCTCCTTGCGGGCGCCGCCTTCGCGCACGATCTCAGCGAGTTCCACCGTTTCCTGCTCAAAGAAGCCGAAAAGCTTATGGCTCTGAGACTTGAGGCGCTCCTCCAGGGCCGTGACTTCCGGCTGATTGAGGGCGCGAATCTGCTTCTGTTCATCGCTTGGCTTGCCGCCGAAGCGTTGAAGAAGGAATACAAATTCTTCCGGGCGGAGGCCGCGGGCGATATGGCCCAGCGCTTCCGGTAGATGCAAGCCACTGAAGTTGGGGCGATAGGGCAGAAACTGAGCGATCGCACGCTCATCCTGGCTGGTGAAGCTGTTGAGCATCGCGCGGAAATCACCGCCGACGACGACATTTTGCGCCATATTTTGGGCAAACAGCAGGAAGTCGCCGATCGTCTTGAGATCCTCGTCTTCGCAAAACTTGCGCGTCTCCGCCGTGATGTTGCACAAGTCCATCGGGTAATCCTTGGGAATGCCGAGATCCTTGAGCACTTTCAGCGGCTTGTCGTCGTGACGCGACGACGAATCGACCTGCTCGGCCATCTCGCCGAACGGATCATCAAATGCCATCGTCTCCTCAAAAATATCCACCATCAAGCGGATGCGCTTGGGCTGCTCCGCGATCCCCGGCAGCATATGCAGTTCTTCCAGCGTGAGCGGCAGGTATTTCAGCGGCACCTCGTCTCGACCCTTGAGGGGCCAGACGCGGTCGACATTGGAAGCCAGTTTGGCCATTTCGGTACCTACCATCATCGAGCTCTTGAAGCGCTCGCGGATAGCGTCCCACTCCTGCTTGCTCACTCCGCTGGTGCTGTTTTCCATGGCTGTTGAGATCGGGTGCTAAGACGGAAATTAAAGAGCCGAAGAGGTCGAGCCGTGGCGCATGATCTGGCGGGCGAGCGCCTTGTAATCACTCAAGACCCCGTCCGTGCCGGGTGACTGACCGACACTCACGACCGGCAGGCCCAGCGTCACCGCCCGACGCACGACCACCGCATCGCGGATGGAGGCGCCGAAAATCTTGGCGTTGGCAGAAACCTTCTTCTGGTTGCGGAACTGGTTCAGGCGGAACTGCATGCGCATCTTGGGCACCTCGATGTCCATGTTCGCCTTGATCCCGTTAAAGAGAATGCCCTGGATCTGGGCCGGTTTGCCCATACCGCTGCGACGGAAGGAAGCCGAGCGCTCGTTGAACTGCAGCAGCTTGCCCGTCAGCAAGGTAAACCCGATCAGGCTCAGCGCGTCAGGGTTGGACGGCACATAGACCTCGTTGGAGCTGAAGAGGCCGCACTGCGAGGCGCGGAGCACGTTTGGAGGGCAGTCGAAGAAGATGAAATCGTAGTCGTTTTCCACCTCCGCGAGTTGCTCTTGGAACTTCACATAGGGCGGTCGTCCGTCCTTCGGCTGATACTCGTGCTCAACGTCGATCAGGTTGAAGCTCGTGGGCAGCAAATCCAGATTCGGCAGGATCTGCTTTCCACTTCGATCAATCACCACGTCCTTGACGATGATGTCTTTGATCGTCTCCTGCCCCGGGTCGAAGATCGAGAAGACGGATCCCTGACCGTTGAGGTTGAGTTTGTTCCAGCGCTCAAGGCGCATCAGCCAAATGCTGGCGTTGGACTGAGTGTCCAAGTCGACCAGCAGGACGCGCTTGCCCATCTCAGCGAGGCAGGCCGCGACATTTACGATACAGGAGGTCTTCCCGACCCCACCTTTGTAGTTAATGAAGCTGATCTTACGAGGAGCCATGGATAAGCACAGGCAAGGATAGTGTTCAGCGCAGTTTGGCGGTCAGCTGCTGTCAAATCAACAGAATAACAACCCGATGATGAAACCCATCTCCCTTTTCATCTATCGGCGTGCGTTCGGCAATGTTTTTTTTACGGTAATCATTGGTAATCATAACCTGACACGCGCAGGCTTGACTTGCTCGGTCCGCTGGCGAATTCTGCAGCGATCATGGTCGGTGTAGGAAAACTGATGAAGCAGGCTGCCAAGATGCAGCAACAACTGCAGACTTTGCAGGAAGAAATGGGCCAAACCGAAATCGAAGTTTCCGGTGGTGGCGGGGCCGTTCAGATCAAGATCACCCTGCAACAGGAAATCAAGTCGATCTCGCTGGATCCGGACTTCTTGAAGGAAGACAAACAGCTCGTTGAAGAAACGCTTACGGAGGCGGTGCGCGAAGCCGTCAGCCGCAGCAAGTCCATCAGCGAGGAAAAGATGAACGAAATCACCTCCGGCTTTAACCTGCCGGGCATGTTCTAGCGCCCCGGCGCATGACGCCGAGTTTCGAAAAAGTCCAGCAACTGCTCAAGCGCCTGCCCGGGCTGGGCTATCGCTCGGCGGAGCGTGTGGCCATGCACCTGTTGATCGAGCGTCCGCAGGATCTGAAGCCGCTGCTCGAAGCGCTGGAGGATGCGAGCCAACACCTGCAGCGCTGTGTGGAGTGCGGCAACATGGCAGAGGAAGAGCTTTGCCACATTTGCCAGAACCCCCAGCGCGACGCCCGCGTGATTTGCCTCGTCGAGCATGTTCCCGACCTCATGGCGATCGAGCGCAGCTCCGCCTTTCGCGGCCGCTATCACGTGCTCTTCGGCAAACTCTCGCCCCTGCATCAAGTCGGCCCCGAAGACCTCAACCTGCAGACGCTCCCCCAACGCCTTGAGCGCGATCAGGTGGAGGAAGTCGTGCTCGCCCTGAGCAATGACGTCGAGGGCGAGGCAACCTGCCACTACATTCAAGAGGCGATCCTCGATCCTGCCGGCGTCACCGTGACGCGGATCGGCTTTGGCCTGCCCAGCGGCGGCGGCGTGACCATGGCCGATTCCTCGACCCTGCGCAGCGCCCTCGAGAGCCGCCGCAGCTATCAATAAAGGAAAGGGGTGGCGGTCTGCTTACGTTCCCACTTGCCAACTCAAGCCGGTTCCTCCAACTTCTCCCTTTACCGCAAGATCCTGCGGGCGTCGTATAAAGGCTAATACGTGGGCTTCCCAAGCCTGAAATGAGGGTTCGATTCCCTCCGCCCGCACCAGTTCTATGTCCTGTGGCAGGGCGTGACGAGCGAGGATAAACCTTGTCATCCTCAACGGGTTGCGAAACTTTCTCGGGCGGTTTGTCTGTGACAGCCGAAGACACGTTTTGACCGTTAAAGTCTGATTTTTGTGGACCTGTTTCTTCTTCTGGGCTGCACGCCAGCAGATAAAGGCGTCGCTACTGACGTTGCGTGCGAAGGCCCAGCCGCAGGCCTCGATTAGGATGTTGACGCGGGTATTCACCTGGCTGAGCGCCCTTTTCACCTGCAAGTCGGCCACGAAGTCCGCCAAATGTTGCCTCAACGGCTGTTCGGCTGCCACGCGCTGGCGCTTCGGCGCGATCAGCCCCGCTCGCTCGTGTTCCAGCTCCTTCACCATCTCGCGCAGGCGCTTTTCCCCCACCTGCTTGTCTGGCGTGTTGAGCGGGACCTTCGGCATCGCGAAATCCCCCTCCAGTCGATAGCGGCCCGGTAATTGCGGTCCGTCACCAGCTTGCCGTTCTTGCGGCGCTTCTTCTTGTAGACGTGGATGATCATCGTTCCGGCCTCCGAGATTCTATGATGTAAAACGTTGTACGGCTGGCCTTCGACGATCCCCCGACCTTGATGGGGTGCGGTAGATCCCCACTGGCCATCAGTCGATACGAGGCGTTCGGTCGAAGTCGTGGTGTTCATTGTCTTGGTTGGGATTGGATGTTCACCCATCAACACGCGCCATACCGGGCCAATTTCTGAAGGAAAATGAAGGTGCCTCCGAAAAGCCGAGCGGCATGAGCAAATAAATCAGGAGGCTTGGTAGGGCTTTCGATGTCTATGACAGAACCACATCAGATTGGGGTGGAGGCGCTTAACTTCGAAAAAATCGTAGTTTTTGCTCCTTAACTCCGAAAAAGTCGGATATACTCGTCTAAAAGGAATTCTTAATGCCGCAAAAATCTCTGGAAATCCTGAGAGCACCTGTTCCTCAGCTCGACTGCCCGCACCCTGCTGGAGAACATGCGTGTTTCGCGGGCACGTAGTAGCGATGTTCCCCATACGCTGACGAAAACTGAGCTGGAGGAACGGCTGGAAAAAATACTCCGTCAGTCGGGTGAGGAAGAGCTGCAAAGGCTTCGGGATGAAATGCGCCGGCTGTCTGCCCCATTGGAGGCCGAGGATCTTTTTGAAGAGATCCATACGATGATTGGCGCGCTGTTGGGGACGCGCGAATATCCGCTTGAGACTTCGACCGGCCAAGCTCGGCGCGAAGGCGTTCCCTTCGATCCGAGCCGCATGGAGCTGTTTCATAAGCTACATGCCGCGTTGCGCTCCACCGCCTTACCGCCGCCTCGCCTGATGGGGCCAAAGCGAATAAACGCCCCCGCCCTAACCTTCTTTGAGGCCTATTTCTCCAATTTCATCGAGGGCACCGAGTTTGACGTGGATGATGCCGCCGACATTATCTTCAATGGCAAGATCCCGGTCCAAAGACCGGCCGACGCCCACGACATTCTGGGAACGTTTCGTACCGTCTCTGATCTGGCTGAGATGCAGCACAGACCGAAGAATGCTGAGGAACTGCTGGAGCTGCTGAAACGTCGCCATGCCACCATCATGTCGGGGCGCCCGGATAAATCGCCCGGCACCTTCAAAACCGAAAGCAACCGGGCCGGAACCAGCATCTTTGTGAGCCCGGAACTGGTGGTCGGGACGTTCATCAAGGCGTTTCCTCTTTACCAGTCCTTGGAAGCGGCGTTCCAGTGGGCCGTATTCATGATGTTCCTGATCTCCGAGGTGCATCCTTTTACCGATGGGAACGGCCGGGTTGCCCGGGTGATGATGCGTCCGGTGGAAGCATGGAGGTGGATTACGCCAATGCAGCTGCGGAGCTGACACCGGAGTGGGGTCTGGAAACGGTGCGGATCTATATTCCCTCACCCGCCGGGCGGGCGCCGCGGAGTTGGACTCCGGCGGGGGCTTCGCGGACCACCAATTCGAGCTGTATTACTACGATCATTTACTACGATCATTTGGGCAGCATCCAAGCCATAACGCATATCGCGGCGGATCCCAATGAAGTGAATGGCGGCTGGGATAACGTTGGTAATCGGATGGTTTACAGTTACGATGCCTAGGGGGCAGCGTCGGGACGCCTATGATTGGATGGGCTACGCCCGCAACCAGGAGAGCACCCCCGATGGAACCCAATACAGCTTGGGCGGCCAACTTCAGAAGTGCAATCTGGAAAAAAAACGTATTAAGGTTCGATATGATGAACTAGAAGAATGATGAAGTTTCGTAAATGGGTTCCAGTTGATAATATACCTCAGCGAATGCACCTTGAAGGTCTACATGATGACTACGAGGGATTTCGCTTATTGCTGCGTGGAGAATCGCTCTCCAGTCGAATGCTTAGGATTGCTTATTATAATCCTCTGCTTTATCGCAATACAGACGAAGGTGATAGGCTGAGAATGTTGAGTAACAGTTCTATCTTGGGTGAGTGGCCCTTGTTCAAGGTTAGTAGCAGTGATTCTGAATTGGTCAAATGGATACATGAAGAGAGTAGAAAAATACGGTCACCTGATCGTATGCATCACTATGTGATTGCAACACCAAATGACATTGTTGAAGTGGTGTCTGAATGTTCACCTGAAGTGGTATGGATTTAATATGGGAACTCTTGTGCCAAAAAACCTACCTTTTTACGCGCCAACCATGACATGTTCCATGCCAATCAAGTCGAATACCTACCTTGAATAAAACGCCCAATCAATTAGCGGGACTTGCGCCAGCTATCTAATATAGTAATAGAAAGCCTGAGAAGCTCCTTCGATAGTCAGCACTTCGTGGTGCTCATACTTATTCCTCAGAACACGCCAAGACAAAGATCACCTTCCCCCACTTGTCCATCGGGGAGACGTCTGGTGACTTGCTTTTTTGGGGGGGGACTTTCTGGGGCTTGCCTAGATTGGACTTAGATGGGACAGCGTTTTCTGGCGTTGGGGTTTGAGCAGGTGACTGTTCTGGGGACGATGATTTTGGGGACAGGTTAGAAAAAAGGAGGATTCTGTCTTTATATAACAATTGATGTCATGAATGGAGTAAACCGTTTTCACGGCCCGCTTCGATCGCCTGGAGATGCAATTAATGCTAATGTCTATTTTGTTGATAATCGGTCAATCACTTTAATGAACAAGATGGTGGAAAGTAATATCGGTCGATAGGTCAAGTAAATGGGAGAATCGGTCCGATCCGAATCTAAATCTTGAATAGAAGGATTACAAGCCTCTGCGATCAAGCGTTTTATTACTGACGATTAACAAGATAAAATCAGCAAGCATATGCCGCCGCTGGCGAAGACGGGGTGGGCACGCTGCGACTTAGTCTTAGGTAAACGGGGACGCCTCGGCAAGTGCGTTCCTCTGGCTAAGCGTATCAAGCAAAGGCACCGCCGACAGTCCGCACGTCGAGCCGATCCTACACCAGGCGGTCCACCATCCAGTGGCGAAGGGCGAGGCGTGGGCGATCTTCGTTTCACCTTTTCGTACGAGCGGCACGTCCGTATCTTCACACCGCTGCGAGCTGGCGCTCGAGCTCGCGGTTGAAGGCGATGCGGAGGCGGTGGCGTTCGTCGAAGGGGGCAAAGGCTGTGTCGAGCGCATTGCGCTGCAGCTGGATGATCTGCGAGCGCGTGATGTCAGGGCAGAGCTTGGCGAGAAAGAGCAGGTTGTCGTTGAGGCTGGCGGCGCTGATCCCGATGTTGTCGGTATTGACGGTGACCTTGATGCCCGCTTGCAAGTAGCGAAGCAGGGGGTAGTCGTCCGTTTGGCCCGGCATCGGTCGGAACCCCTTGATCTGGTAATTGGCGTAGGGGCACATCTCCACGCCGATCCCACGCTCGGCAAAGGCCCGCATCAGGTCGCGCGACTGGGTGAGGTGCAGCGCGTGGCCAATGCGGCGGGCGGAGAGGCGGTAGACGGCCTGCCAGATCGATTCCACGTCATCATTCTCACCTGCGTGGGCGGTCACGGCGAGGCCGCAGCGGTGCGCGGCATCAAAGTCGTGCTGGAAGTAGAGCGGGCGGGTTTCCTTATTTTCGAAGCCGGCCAGGTCGAGCCCCACCACATTGCAGCACTCGGAGGCGTAGGTGCGTTGACCAGCGGTGACGGCCAGTGCCACGTGGCGGCTGATGCTCGATAAGTCGCCGGACTGGCGGCGGCTGACGATGATGATCAGATTCACCTGGCAACGCTCCCGGGGGTCGCTCTGGGCCATGCATCGCTCGAAGGTGCTCTGGATGTCTTGCAAGACCGACCAGGCATCGCGGTCGCGCGCATAGTTGTTGGGCGAGCAGCGCACCTCGGCGTAGCGGACCTTCGTTGCGACAAAGTGGGCGTAAAGGCCTTCGATTTGCGCCCGCAGGCAACCGGCATCGCTCAGGAGAGAAGACCCGTTCGCATCACCCAGCCGCATGTAGGTGTCGAGCGGGCAGGGCTGGTGCGGGCGCGGCCAGCCCTCCGGAGGAAGAGGCACACTCGCGGTCACGCCAGGCAGGTGGGGGGAGGTCGCAGCGGCACGCACCCGCTCCAGTTCGGGGCCGTGAGTGGCAAAGCCGCCCAGGTGGCAATGCAGCTCCACCTTGGGCAGGGCGGCGATCCAGGCGGCATCGGCCGAAGGATCCAAGGGGGCTTCGAGCCAGCGCTGCTGGGACGCGTTGGCCAGCAGCAGGGCGGGGAAGGCCCGATCGGCCAGCGACTCGCGTTGTTGCCACAGGGCGTCAGTTGCCTCCGCACGCTGGCGCAAATAGTCCGACAATGCGCGGTCGCTGACACTGACGGTCCGGGCCGGAGGCTCCGTCGAGATGATGTCGAGCGGGAAATCGTTGGGCCTCAGGGCCGCCACCATGGGGCGAGCAGCGCGGGGGCCGAGCGTCACAAAGTCCAGTCGGCCATCCAGTGCCGCTTGGTGGGCCGCCGCGGGCTCGCGCGGCTCCTCTCCTTCGCGCACCAGGACGTGGTAAAGATCTGCTGCCCCAAAAGTCTCCGCTGCCTGTTGCAGGGCCGCTGTCATGGTCTTGCGCCCACCGCTCATGCACACCCAAAGCGGGGCCGCCACCGTATGCTGCAGCTCCAGATACCAACGCATCAACGCCTCGGTATAGCCGGCATGGTCGGCGGCGCTGCGCACGTCTTGCAGGCCTTCCAGCCGCGTCTGATAAAACGGTATCTCCAGTTGCTGCTCCACATACTGCCGCACCTCATCCAGCCCGTTGACTTGCCCCGACAACGTGAAGCAGTAAAGCGCTGCCGGGCGAGGGCCATCGGCCATGCGAAAGAGCGCTTCGATTAACACGACCGGAGAGGCGCCCACTGACGCGAGCAAGACTGGCTGTGCAGCATCCATCACGTTTGCATCATGGGGCGAAGCCCACGCCGTCGGCAAGTCATGACTGAGGGCGTACACTAAAAGCGCGCTGCACGAAAAAACGCACAGCGCGCCTGTCCTTGGGGCTGATCTTTCCGCAGCTGCAGGAGAATCCGGAACGGCCAGCTGTTGCCTGTCGGCAGATGGGTCCTTTCGGACAGCTGAGCCCGCACACCCTGTCTGTCCACTCGCAAATCACGTCACCAATGCCTGTCGGCAGATGAGTCCTTTCGGACGGCGTATGCCCTACCCAATGGGTTGACATCCCAGCCGAGTCACCAATGCCTGTCGGCAGATGAGTCCTTTCGGACTTCAACATCAACAATGCCATGTCGTTCTTCCACAAGACCAAGTCACCAATGCCTGTCGGCAGATGAGTCCTTTCGGACTCGTCAGCGCTATGAAGATCTGGGGATTTTTCCCCGTCACCAATGCCTGTCGGCAGATGAGTCCTTTCGGACCGATTCCGCTAATTCAAGCTCTATATCCGAGCAAAGTCACCAATGCCTGTCGGCAGATGAGTCCTTTCGGACGCCTAACGACCGTGGGTTCCAGCGATTTTGGTGCGCTGTCACCAATGCCTGTCGGCAGATGAGTCCTTTCGGACCGCGATTGAAAACGCCGAAACCATTTGCAGTGAATATCTTGTCACCAATGCCTGTCGGCAGATGAGTCCTTTCGGACAATCAACCCTAAGGGTCAATTTATTGTCGGAGAAAAATGTCACCAATGCCTGTCGGCAGATGAGTCCTTTCGGACGGGCCAGCCCAGCAACCGCATCGAGCACATCCGCTCGTCACCAATGCCTGTCGGCAGATGAGTCCTTTCGGACTCAAGTTTAACTTTTATCAGCATCTTGAAAATCTTATCCGTCACCAATGCCTGTCGGCAGATGAGTCCTTTCGGACCTTACGTCATTGTTAACGGCAATGGAGACCAGCAAGTCACCAATGCCTGTCGGCAGATGAGTCCTTTCGGACAGTGCAGGTTAAAGGGTATGGCGTTATTACCCGTGCTCAAGTCACCAATGCCTGTCGGCAGATGAGTCCTTTCGGACAATCCCTGCAACGACCTTTAAGATTAGCTTTTTCAGCAGTCACCAATGCCTGTCGGCAGATGAGTCCTTTCGGACGCTTGGCCGTATCGGCCTGCCCGGCGGTAAGGTTGACGTCACCAATGCCTGTCGGCAGATGAGTCCTTTCGGACGAAGGGGGAAATTGACGCCCTTGGCGAGGGCGAGAAAGCGTCACCAATGCCTGTCGGCAGATGAGTCCTTTCGGACGGGCGACCGCCCCGCCTACTCGCCGAGAGAGGTTCTGTCACCAATGCCTGTCGGCAGATGAGTCCTTTCGGACGTGAATTCACCGCCTACCACGGCATCAGCACCAGTCACCAATGCCTGTCGGCAGATGAGTCCTTTCGGACCCATTGAGTTCAAAGAAGAACCACGTTGGCCATACAAGTCACCAATGCCTGTCGGCAGATGAGTCCTTTCGGACACTTGACACCAGTCGGAACATCGTCAACCGCGACGTCACCAATGCCTGTCGGCAGATGAGTCCTTTCGGACCATTTCAACCGCCTGAAAATAGCTTTGCGTGAATGCGTCACCAATGCCTGTCGGCAGATGAGTCCTTTCGGACTTATGACGCTGAAACGGCGCATGATACTGCCTTTGAATCGTCACCAATGCCTGTCGGCAGATGAGTCCTTTCGGACCTTGCAAATAAGGATAAATGGGTTTTCGCGTAAGTTGTCGTCACCAATGCCTGTCGGCAGATGAGTCCTTTCGGACGAAAATGGCGACCTTTTGGCCGCCACCACGCGCGCCGTCACCAATGCCTGTCGGCAGATGAGTCCTTTCGGACTTAGTTTACGCCGAGTTTCATCCAGATATTTATCATTAATGTCACCAATGCCTGTCGGCAGATGAGTCCTTTCGGACATATCATGGAATTCAACTTTATCCGCCCCGAAGATCGTCACCAATGCCTGTCGGCAGATGAGTCCTTTCGGACAGTATGTTGGGCATGATTGATCTCCTAGAACAAGGAGATCGTCACCAATGCCTGTCGGCAGATGAGTCCTTTCGGACTCTCATGCGAAAATACACCAATGGAAATGTAACTGTGTCACCAATGCCTGTCGGCAGATGAGTCCTTTCGGACTGCGGCTATGTAAGTCTTTGGCAATGAGGGTGGCAAGTCGTGAATGTGTCGGCAGGACTGAAAATGCCCACCTGACGCGGAACGTTTTGCTGGCGAGGGACGGCTGATGGTCGTGTAAGGTTTTGATGTCAAGGAACATGGGGAATGCGTCGGCAGACGGGCGTTTGGCGGGGTTTTGGGCTGCCGTCACATGTGCAGGCCCCGGACCAGCTGGAGGCGTCGGCAGGCCGGCTGCATGACCCAGGGCTGGGCGTCCAGCTCCTGGCAAAGGTGCTGTAGCGCCCCTTGGACTTCTTCGATTTCAGCCGGCACGGTTCCATGCCCAAAGACGGTCTGGTTGCGGGCCTCGATCAACGTGCGGAAAGCGTAATGTCCAAAGTAGGCCTCCGCCAACGGCAGCTTCAGCAGCCTGAGGATCTCCCAGATTTCGCGTAGCCCCAGGTGCAGCTTGCCATCTCGGGCCAGGGCGCGGAAACGTTCGCGCCTGCGTGGCAGCAAATGCGCGAGATCTTCCTCCTGATAAGGCGGCTCGAGCGCGTACGCTTCCTTGAGTGCCAGTTTGCCGGCCAGTTCGGTCGATCGGTAGAGATAGGCCAGCGCTTCTTCCACTCGATTCCAATGGAGCAGGGTAGCACAGGCGTCGAGCAAGTCGGCCAATATGGCAGGATCCAGTTCCGGCGCCTGCCGTAGTCCTGAGAGCCACCGGCGCAACGCGGTAAAGGAGGCCATCTCTGGTCTTGCCGCGCACTGGCAGGCCGTGCCGTAGTTCAGTCGCTGCCACTCATGCAGCACCTGAGCGAGCGTCTGTATCTGGTCGATCGTCGGATCTTGCCGATCACGCCAAGGCTTGAGGATTTCCGCCGCGCCGTGAAAGGCTCCTGCCGCCAGTAGCCGCCGCGCCTCTTTTGCGGCCTGCTCGGCGTAAAACTGTGAGGTGTCGAGCTTCTGGATCTGTTCTTCGCCGGTAATGACTACGCCATTTTCGCGCGGGCCGGTGATGAACACGATTTCATCGGCCTCTGCATCAAGCGCCGCCATCGTGGCCGCAGCACTCATTTGCTTGGTGCCGCTGGTCGGGTTGACCACCATAGGCTCTCGGCGATTTGCCTCGCGGCGGATCCGCTGTAATGCCTGCTCGAGGTCCAGGCGGCACTGCTGCAGATCGTCATGATCTTCGAAGGTGAAAAAGCGCGCCTCTGCGGCTGCAGGCTGGAAGCGCGCGCTCACCCGTTCATCTTCGGACACCAGCTCGGCCAACGCCACGGAGTCCGGATGCGCACTCGGCATCAGAAAAAAGCAGCGCGGCTCCATTAACTGGATCGATCGGATCAAGCCCTCCGCAAGGTTTGAGCGCGATCCAGCCGTGCCTGTTCCAACTGTCAAGAGTAGTTGCATGGTGGTTAGGTTATGATGGTGAGACCCAGCTCATATTGTTGAGAATCTCTCCGATGGATTTCGGTTGGTAATGCTTTCGGTGACAGTCGATTGCAGCCTGTATGTTTTGATTCGTGACTCCCGTCACTTTGGGGCGGCAATCGACCACGGCTACGATTCTAAAATCGTTGTCATGCAATTTCGTAACCCGAAGTTTTAGCGGAGATGAGCGGCGGCCGGGATGGATGCAGCCGAATACTTTTCCTACGACGGGGATGTTGTTGCCATCCAACGTGTCGGATATCGCACATCTTGCCTTTTCTGCCGATGGGAAGAACGCTTTAGAGATTCCGTAGCGCAATTGGCTTTGTGAACCTACGACGTTCGCCATCATTTGATACCATTCCTCTGTAGTCCGAGGGGATTGATCGAGGCAGCGCAGGGAGCCGCCTCCTCGATTGGCGCGAGTGCCGAGCGCTCCAGCCAGTAACCAACAATTGAGGGAACGCTCCAGGAGCTGGCGTTGTTTCTCCTCAAGCTGCCGTCGTTCAAACACATGAACCTTGAACTTAGTCCCGGCAGGAACGGAGGCTGCGAATGCTTTTTTTTGCTTATGATGGGGCAGGCGTGGCTTGTCGATTGGTTCGAAGTTAGGTGTTTCTACTCTGATGACAATGCTGCTAGTTCGTTCGACCGATGATTCCTGCCCGGTAAGCTTAATGCCGCCGAATATGGCACGCTCTTGCTCAAAGCTTCCTCCCAAAAGGCGAAACCACTGATGAAGTTGCCCCCGAATAGATGCGGCCCGAATCTCCGGCTGGTTCTGATCCGCTCCGTAGCTGAAGATCGGCGTTACTGCTTCTACGTGATGGACTCTGTTGTTCATGGCAGCTCCACGTTAAGAGTTCGGGCAACTTCTTCGACCGGGTTAAGAATTGCGGCTTTTTTCCGCTTCCGCCATGTCTTCAGTTTGGATTTGAAGGTTCCTTGCAATAGCCTCAGGTAGGCCGTTTGCTCTTCCACAGATTTTTCCTTCAACTCCTTTCCGAAGTCGGCGAAGGTAGGGTCGTCGAGCGCACTGATCTCTTCTGTGGCACGCTCAATGGGATCCATTTTTTCCAACCTCTCCTGTTCTCGACGAGCGGCTTCTTCTTTAATGGCTTTCTCCTTGGCGATTTTGGCCTCCTCCCTCTGTCTTTCTTCGAGCTCACGCTGAATTCTCTCACTGCAATCTATCACTTCCCTAAACCACCCATACCCGGCACCTGTTTTGGCGCCGACACCATAGACAGTGAGCGCTTGGATCAGCCAATCACGTGCTGCGCTCAGCAACTCACTGCTGTTGGCTCTCTGTTGGCCCACTGGGTTGAGCACGAGACAGAAACCGAATTTCGCACCTGCCGCTACCACTGGGAAGTAGTTGGGGCGGGGGTTCTCTTCTCGAAGACTCCGAGGGTCCCCCGCTTTGTTGTGATTGTCCCCCGTGTAATAGACGGGCGTGTGCACATTGGTGATGTCGACTTCCAAGTGAGCCGCACCCACCGAGTATGCCGGCAGGAACGTCACCGCCCCCTGCAAATCCGCAGGCATATCTTTGGGGTTGAGGTGCTTCCAGGCCGCGAGCTCGCCGCCTTTCTCGAAGATGTCTGAGGTATAACCAAAGACACGACAGAATCTCTCCATAAGGCTCGCTTTGTCCGCATCCGGCGCGGCGTGCAGTTCTGCCAACGCCGCGTGGCGAGTGATGCCCTTCACCGCGCTTCCCGGGATAAAAGGCTGGCCAAAGGTCCGATCGAGACAGATGCCACCGTTTTCAATCACGCCGTCGCTCAGGTTGATCGCCATCCGGGACTTCAGCTCGCCTTCCAGCACGCAGGCACCATGGCCATAGCTTTTCTGCACAAGGGCCATCAAGGTTTGCGTGTGGCGCCGTCGGGTTTCTTGCAGAAGGCCAATAGAAGCTTTTGTGGATTGAATTTGGGAGAGGACAGTAGAATGTAAATAGTTGCCCTTCGCCTTCGCCAAGTCGGAAGCCAGAGCCTGATGCCCATGTCGGGAGGTTCGTAGCAGTGACCACCGGCTAGCATGATTCAGTTTACCCTGCCACTCGGTCGACTGTTTGGGGACCACAAACTTGTCGAGGAGCAGCGATGCATTTTCCACCTCTGAAGCACCTGGTCCGATTGCTTCTCTCAGGTCGGCGGTCATAGGTATCGGGTTCATGCGCCAGCTTTCTCGTCTTTCGATTTGATGAAGCGGCGGGCGTAGTTGAGCCAGGCCATCGCTTCGTTTGTGGCCGCCCGGAGGCGATCACTGTCCGCATCCTGGGAAAGGAATCGGAGCATTCCCTCCGCAGTGCTTGCCGTGCTAGGCAAGATACCTACGTCAGGGTCGGAGAGATGTTGGGCCAGTGCATTAAAAGCAGCCTGCCAGCCCTCGCCCTTTTCAAACCCGAAGGCAGCCGCTGCAAGAAGTCCGTGGTTCATGACCAAAGGCGGAATCTTTTTGATAACTTCGCCGCCGTTCTGGCCTTTAACCTGGATGGATGATGCCTTCAGTGCATTCCGGGCGCGAATTTGGTCGAGATTCTTCACGCCGCACCTCCTGCGCGCTGAAGCTTGGAAGTCACAAAGCCAAGGCCGGCGGTATTATTGCCGCCCAGTTGTAAGAGTCGCTCCTGCTCAAGCTTCGCGCAAAAGGCGTCGAGATGGGGCCGGTCTTGCTCCTCCTTGAGCGGCAATAAAGTCACGCTGCTATAGAAGAGAGCTTCTGCCGGCACCGTTTCTTCATTGAAGAGGGCTCTAGGCTTCGCTGTTCCCGTTTCGTGGTTGATCGCGACGTGCTGGCTCACTTGGCAGGCGTTCATGGCGAAGTGTGCAAAATCACCGTCCGTCAGCAGGACAAAGCGCCCCTTGGCTTCCTGCAGCACGGCGTCGTTGAGCAGGCCCGAGAGGTGCGTGGCCCAGTCCGTCGGGAATTCGCCTTCGCTCTGGAAGACATATTCTTCGAGGGCCACTTTTCCGCCATTGAGTTGCACGGAGGGCCCCGCCAGGCAACAAGAGTCATTTGTCGGGCCTGAGATGCGCGGGAGGTCTAGGCCGGCGTCTCGCAGGTAACGGTTCAATGCGAGAGGGCAGGTGGCCAAGGCAAAGCCGCCTTTGGCTGAGCGAAGCGGGAAGAGCAGCAGCTTACCTTCTGCAAATGCAACGATGCCCGAGCGCGAATCGCCATTGTCATCTGCTTTGCCAAACAGCACGGTCGCACTGTCTTCGTTTTGTGGTTGCTCGGCTGCACGCAGGACGCCCTTAAGGCTGCTTCCCGGTATAATGGGAAACCCAGTATGGCGTTCGCGCTGAATCGGCTGATCGATTGCTCCGACGGAGCTCCCCGCGCCGATGTGCAGCGGGGTCCGCGTAAAAAGATAGAGAAGGTGCGTTTCCATATAAAACAGGTTAGATGTTCAATTCCTCAAAGTTTTGCCACGTGGTGCACACGCCGAGGCCAAAGCCTTTCTCGCCGAGCAGCCCAGAACGTAGGTTGAGAATTTCGCCGCCCGCAGGTTTCAGTCCGTGCCAGTTCAAGACACTGACCAGCCTTTGGGCGTCGTCTTCTGATTCGGCCTCGAAGTAGTAAACGGACCCGGCGGGGACCGCTAGGAGGGTTGAGCGGGCGCCGTGTCTTCCCGACTGACCATCCGATTGAGCCCAACCGCTGACGATCTGGGGGCGGTTGATGGCGGCGGCTACCAGTCGGGCCCGGATCTCTCTTGGCGCTGCAATGCTCTTTCCCTGGGCGCGCAGTCGTCGCGCTTTGCCGGCACCGGGTCCGTCGACCAGTTTGACCTGCAGCGTTCCGTCTTCCTCCCTCACCCAGTTGGGCAGCCAGCCCCCCGGATGGCGATTACCGGTGCGCACGGCCTGGAATATGGCCGGTGTCAGCAAGATCCACTTGATCCGGCGGCCGTGACATTTTGGAGCGCTTGGCAGAGGAAGTTGGGATACAGTGCGGCGCTCGACGGTGCAGACACGCGACTCTCCGCCAAGACGTATTTTGCCTGCACTGGGAAATACCTCTTCCAGAAAATCCGCTGAATGAGAGCCAACCATGGGAAGTTGAGCGAGGGCGCCTAGACGGGCCGTTTCTCGCAAACGCATTTGAGCCCGCGAGTATATCTTTCCTTCCTCTGTCGCGTTGGTGTCACTATCCAGCCCGATCCCAATCGTATGCTCCGCCTCGAAAAAGCGAGAGTCCGTTGGCCGCTCGAGCTTTCGGTCTTCCTGCCGGAGATACGCTTCGTACTCTTGCTGCGATAGCCATTGAGGCGCCGGATCCTTGCTCGGGGGAATGCGACTGCCCAAGGGAAGAAGTCCACTCTTGAGGCTCGTGATCCCCGCGAGCGTTCCCGCTGGTGCGATTGACGCCTGAGTGGATAGTGTCTTCAGGTCTGCCGGCGCTGGAAAGAACCACTGCGATTCGTTGCCGCTCGTCTCCACTGGAAACGGACCCACGCTAAATAGGGCGCCGAATTTTTCTTCCTGCACTGAGATCCTCTTGCCCCTGCGGCGGTGGACGGGGGGATTATTGCTAGGAGATACCCGGTGACAGGCCGCATGCAAGGCACTGTTGAGCGTAGTGGGAAGAGGCCATCGGTCTCCGTGCCCCATAAAAGAGCCTGTCATGGGGCGGCTGTCCTTGAAGAACAGCACATCATCGGGTCGAAATGTCAGTATTTGCATGATTACTCGTCTCCTTTCTCGCCTTTGTCCAACCAGGCGATAGTCTGCATCAGTCCTACTAGATCTCGAATTGCTTCGCTGGCGCTCGCGCCGCATACGGTCACTTGATTCCAGTAAGCATCGAAGAGCTCTCGAAGTGAGCCCACGCAATCTTTGGGATAGCGTTGGCGGCTCAGGATCTCTGTAATGTCTTTCCAGACTATTTCCTGCGCCATACTCACGAACGCGCTATCTACGTTTCTGTCCTGATTCAGGCTGCTCCGCCTTACCGTATAGGCTTCGAGTACCGCAACCGTCGCATAAGGGAAGCGGGCTGAGAGGCTCGAGGCCTTTCGGTCGATTATCAGGCGCTGAAGAAAGTCGAATGCGGCACTACGACCTTCTTCATTCCAGCGAAGCCCCCATTCAATTGTTTCGCCGGAGCGCTTAAAGATGGAAATGGCATCAGCGGAGCGTCCAAGCCCGCCCTTTGCTCTGTCTGCCTTCGCTCGTTTTTCGGCCTTCTGGGCGGCGCGTACGAGATCTTGAAGAGGCGATTTTACGTGGCCAATTGCGATCCCGCTCGAGACGGTTGCCGCTGGGCCTGGCACCACTGCATAGTAGGAAACGGGCCCCGCAGTGAAGTCATCTTGTTTGTCCAACGAAAAGGCTTTTCGTAGATCCTCGTGGAGGCGGATAAAGCCTTCTGGCGCTTCTCCGTCAAAGATTTGCACTTCGTCATAGCGCTCGTCTTTCAGCCAAACCCCACGCAGTTCAGCTAACGTCTTGTTGTCGCCGCGGAAGCCCGCACGGAGGTATCGAGCACAGGCAAGTGCCTTTTGTGCCGGCAAGATGGCCAAGACGTCATCCCCACCAGAGTAGATGAGACGCCCATTATGTGCTTCCACGATTAGGCGGGTCGTGAAGAGGCTGAAGTTGCCGAGTGCTTCGGAAAACTGGAGGTGGTAAGACGGGCTGAGGGGGCGTGCTCCAGCGAAGAAGGTTTTCACATCGAAATCTTCCGTTTTCGCCGCCATCTCACTTTCGAAATACTTCACTGCGTCCGGCGCTAGGCGGGAGCCAATGTGAGGGGCCTTTTCGCCCGAGAGCCACTTGCCGATCTGGTCGCCGTCGAGCGCGATGACCGCGTAGTAGCCCGACTCACGAGTGGAATCGCCCTTTGCAAACGGCTCCCCGCGTGCAAGCTCTGACAAGTCCGGCATGCTGAAGTCGAGGCAGTCTCCAGGGAAATGAGAGTCGAGCTCATCTTTTAGATAAGCATCGTGCCAGAAACGTTTGATCAGTGTGGACGCGCCCAGGATGTCGCCTTCCTTTAGCAAGTGCCGGTTTACTCTAGAGGCTTTCTCAATCAGCTTGATGACCTCCGGACTTGCGCGCAGGACCAGCTCTTCCTTGCCGTTGAGGCTATCCTTGTTCTGATCTGTGCCATACGACCAAGCGGAAGCGTCGTTCCAGGCATCAAAGGTGCGGCACTGCTTGGTGGCATCGAGGCCCCAGGAGCACAGCGCGTAGAGTAGAGGCCAAGCGGTTGCGGCGTGCTTCATCCCGTATGTGGTCTGGTGACCTGCGGGTATGCTTTCCCACATTTTGGCGATGTTCTCGACTGAAGCGTAGGCTGGGGGTTGCTCGCCGCGTTTTCGGGGAAGGAATTTGAGGGCGATGCCTTCTGCTTCTTTGAGTGTTTGAGGGATCGGCAGCGCATACCACTGCGTTTCGAGCATTCCTTTCAATTGGGCATGGACACGATCCGGATAATAATCGCGTGATCGAGCCTCCAGGCCGGGGATCTTTCGCTGAAGCCAGTCGAGGACTGACTCACCAATTTCTCGAAGCGTCTGCCGCAGCACATCTCGGCACTTCCCGGCAATGCGCTCGCTTTGGTCCGCCGGGACCAAGGCCAGGAAGCGATTCGGCAGGCTGGGGAGCGTCAGGCGAGCACGCGAGAGAGGAGTCGTATACATGTTGCTGCTCATCGGATCTGCATCCGGTCCCAACTTGGTGTACGCTTGATCATAGACCGCCTTCTTTAAGGCGAGATCGATCAAAGGCTGACCAAGCAGGTTGGGAAAAATGACGTGGTCTGGGCCCAGCTCGTTCGCGATGATACCCAAGGCCTTGGAGGCGAGAAAGCTGAGCAAATACGAACCGCTCCACAAGTCACGCAAGTTACGTGAGGCAGCGATGAAGGCCTGAACGGGTCCGATGCTGAACATCAGTAGCCCTGCCTGACCGTTCTTGTCACGCTCCATGCAGCCTTGGAAGGCCGAGGTCAGCGAAAGGTGATTCCATATCGTATGATCCGGAATCCGCGTGTCTGCGGGCAGGAAGGCCAAGTCCGGATTGTGCTCGGCAGCCCATTCCTTCCAAAACCGCCAACGTGCGATAAACTCCGCCCGGTCGTTCTTCTCGGTTAACACCGGAGCGGTGGTGGAAGACACCTCGTGGGCGGCAGAAACTCCACCCTTAAGCTTCTTGTGAGGATAGGAGACTCCTGCGCTCAAGGGATGTAAAAAGCTGTTCGTACCGTCCCCAAAGTTTGCCTTCATGTGGCGGTGGTCCGGGAAGGGGATGCGGTCCGCAGCAGCGGCAGCGAAGTCGGCGCCTTTTTCGAACTGCTCGTCTTGCGAAATGAGCAGCGAGCGCTCAAGGAGCCCGGCTAGCTGGACATGCTGCTTAACATCCAGTGCCTTTTCAGGTGGATCGTGCAGATAGGCGCTCAGTTTCTTGCGCCAGTAGGTGGAGTCTGGTTCTATAGACATGTTGGCCTGTCGGCTTACGGGGTGAATGAAATGTTCTCGGGCGACACCTCGATGGAGATTCGGCCGCGCTGTGGTACGAGACGTTGGATGTCCAGTGTGCTGAAGCCTTCGTTCTTGAGACGTTGGCGGATATCTGCCGCCCATTTTCGGAACTGCTCCTTGGGGTCGAGTTCCGCTTCAAGCACAGCGTGCGACCAGTGAGCAAAATCGTCTGGCTCCAGATACTGCCGTGCCAGCTTGCCAAGCTCTGGAGCTAGATCCAGATACTGCTCCAGGGGCCCGGTGTTTAGCGCCGCGCGTTTGGCTAGAGCAGCGTAAAAGGCGAAGGGAGCTGGAGGAAGACGCAGCATGGCGTGATTGATCCTCAGTTCTCCACGCTTCAGGTCGATATTCAGTTCGAGCTCGGAATCGACGTCCAGTGCTCGATTCCGGACAACTTTTACTAAGCTATCATAGCGATTTGCCGCTCGCTTCACTTCATCAGTGAACAGGTAGCGCAGCGGTACAAAAGGAACGTCGGCCAACGTTAATCGGGCATCGCGACTGTCCAGGCGTCTTGCCGTGAGGGGGCACTGGAAGGACCCGGGGCAGCTTGGGAAATAGAATTGTGGCAACCGCTCCCAAGGCTCGTCTACCAGGACGTGGACGATGCGGTCGCCAAACCCACCCACCAGGGACATGATGCCCACCAAGAGGGCGCCCATACTCTTCCGGCCACCAGCGATGGAGGCGATGATACGATTTCTGCCATCGTCCGACAGACTGCGAACCAGCTGCAGCATGAAGTCTGCCGCTGCTTCGTTGTCTGCCGCCGTCTGGATGTCCGTCAGGTCGCGCTGTTGGTCGGCTGAGGGAATGACGCGGATGCAGGCTTCAGCGGGGCCGAACTGGGGAATCTTGATGTGCGCTCCGTAGATGCGCCGCAGCTCGTGGACCAACATAGACCAACCGCCGCCGGTGAAAAGCGCATCGCCAAGGCGCTTTTTGCCAGTCGTCGTGGTGACGACCACGATGCGGTCCGGGATGTCGGGTTCGCTTTCCGCATAGAGGCCGAATACCGTTTCCGTCAGCACCGCGGGTGATAATCCAATCAGTGCCACGAGGATGGATTCTTCGGATGAAGCTGATGACGCAGGTGAAGACATCGGAGCAAAGGATAGCACACACCCTGAAGACATTTGGGGTTGGTGACGTCGCCGGACGTCGCTAGTCAGCTCCGCAATTTTGATCGTCCGAGTGGTGCTTTTTGCCTAGAATAGATGCAGGGCAGGCGCAAGGCAAAAGCGTTTGAAAGTATGGCGTACGAAGCTAACGTCTTACGACGTCGGAAAGAGATAGAATAAAGAGTTCTTCTGCTAAACTCCAGTCTATGCCTGTCGCATATTTAACTTTGCCTGGTATGGTCGCTTCCGTTCGAGGCGAGAGAATTGAGCTGAAGTTTCCACCTGAGGCGAACGGGACGGTGCCCGAGCAGCCGTGGATTCCGTTGCTTGATGTCGAACACGTGGTGGTGGATGCGAGCGTGCGCTTGAGCTCGAGCAGCATCGCCAGGCTCCTGTACCGAGGCATTCCCATTGTCTTCCTGGCGCAAGGCCAATTCCCGGCCGGGATCGCCGCCCCTTTTTCCCGGCAGCATCTCTGTCTCGTCCAACAACTCGATGCGGTGCGCGATCCCGGGTTGCGCCTCGGCTGGGCGAAGGCAATAGTCGACCACAAAATCCGCAACATGCGGCGCGTCTTGCAGCGTCTTTCCAGTAACCGGGGCCAGTCAACCCACGCGTCGAGCTGGCTCGGGGCAATGGCGAATCAAGCCAGGGCGGCCGCCAGCATGGATTCGTTGCGGGGCATCGAGGGCGCAGCCTCCGGGCGCTATTTTGAATGCCTCAGCGAGTTCTTTCCCGCTGGGGTACCGTTTGAGCGTCGGTCGCGCCGGCCTCCACAGAACGCCGCCAACGCGCTGCTTTCATTCCTCTACACGCTTTTGAGCAGCGAGGTAGCGCTCCACCTGCGGGCAGCCGGCTTGGAAGTGGGGTGGGGGTGTTACCACGAGGCCGAGAACGGACGTCCGGCGTTGGCGCTCGACTTGATGGAGCCCTTCCGGGCTCCGGTGGCCGATGCCCTGGCGCTCGATCTGTTGAATCACGGGCGGCTGACGGCGGAGGACTTCGAGCCCGGGGAGGAAGGCGGCATCATGTTGAAGCGGATCAGTCGTCGCAAAGTATTCGCTGCCTGGGAGGAGCGCCTCCAGCGTCAATTCCTCTATCGGGCAACAGGCACCCGCTCTTCGCTGCGCGCTCTGATGATCGAGCAAGCGGCTGGGATTAAAAAGGCGTTCCAGCTCAGGGAGGCCTTCAAACCCTTTCTCATGAACTAGCTCAAGTGGCCGAAGCTGAACATACCTCCGGTTGGCGAGCAGGTTGGTGGGAAGAGGCCTTCCCGCGTACCCTGAACGCCAGCGAGGTGCGAGGTCATGGCCGCGGAAATCCCGCTATGCTTGTTATCATCGCCTACGATGTCGCTGATCCCAAGCGGCTGAAACAGATTGCCGACTGTTGCAAGGACTTCGGCTATCGCGTCCAATACAGCATCTTCGAATGCCGTCTGGAGGCTGGTCAGATGGAGCGCCTCTGGACGCGACTGTGCGCGTTGGCCGATCCCGATGAGGATCGGCTGGTGGCGTATCCCATCCACGGAAGCTATTGCCAATACGTGCGCACCTATGGGGCCATGTCGACGATCGATGCTGTCGTCAGCTATCAGTTTTAACCCGGTAAGTGTGTCGGCTGCCAAAAACCTCCCAAAACGAGGGGCTGCCGACGCAATTTGTAAGTCTTTGCATATGAGTGAATTGTTGTCTTTTTGTGCGCTAGATCGCATCGCGAAAGCGGCCTCACCATGGTGTATTTTGTGCCTGCCGACGCACCTTGACTTTGGGCCACTGATGTACAAGATCTTCCATCACCGCGGTCCGAAAGGACACATCTGCCGACAGGCATTGGAGACGCGGTCAACTGCTCGATCACTGAGGCGCGGCCCGCGTGTCCGCAAGGACACATCTGCCGACAGGCATTGGAGACAATTGCGACGATACAAAGATGCCGCAAAGCTCCCAACGTTCGTCCGAAAGGACACATCTGCCGACAGGCATTGGAGACATGGGGGGTGAGGTTTTTGATTTTCATTTGACTGATTTGGTCCGAAAGGACACATCTGCCGACAGGCATTGGAGACTTCGGGACAAAGCCCGAAAACCCAGAAACCTTCCTCTTCGGTCCGAAAGGACACATCTGCCGACAGGCATTGGAGACATAACCGCGAAAACTGCAAATGCCTTGTTCATGCTTTCGGTCCGAAAGGACACATCTGCCGACAGGCATTGGAGACGCGACGGTTGTTTCGCATTCCTCACTGTATACGGTTTGGTCCGAAAGGACACATCTGCCGACAGGCATTGGAGACCGGGCGATGTGATGCGGCGGATTGTAGGCTGAGTCAGTGTCCGAAAGGACACATCTGCCGACGTGACCACTGCCCCCCCCCTTCGCATCTTGAGGCGAAGGGGGATCTGGTCATGGCAGCGTCATCCACGATCTCCCGAGGGGGCCGCGGCAGCGGCCGTTCCGTGGGAATGCGCAAGGTCTTGCCGCTTCCAATCCTGAATAAGACGCGGATTGGAAGCGGATTCTATTGACGTAAGGCATGGCGAATTTATAGGTTGTTTACTCTTTTTTAATAGGGGTAATCATCGGATTCTGGGCGTCGGTGAGGACCCCCGTCCATTTTCCTGAGTTGCACCGGGGTTGGCCGCTTTCATAAACCTTGGCCGCCCGCCATAATCGTTTCCCATGAAATTTCTGCACACCGCTGACTGGCAGCTGGGCAAGCCCTACGGCCGTATTCAAGATCTGGACAAGCGTGCCCGGGCGCGTCAGGAGCGCGTTGAGGCGGTCCGGCGGATGACAGCGCTGGTGCGGGAGCACGAGGCGAGCTGTGTCGTGGTCGCCGGTGACCTCTTTGACTCCTCCACTGTCGACAAAAGCACGGTCAGCGCCGGGTTGAGCGCGATCGGTGGACTGGAGGTGCCCGTGCTGGTCATTCCGGGTAACCACGACCATGGAGGCCCGGGCGGCATCTGGGAGCAGGACTTTTTCAATCGGGAGCGCGCCAGCCTGGCGCCCAACCTCACCGTATGGCTCGAGGCGAAGCCGGTAGCGGCTCATGGGGCGATCTGGTTCCCTTGTCCCTTGCTGCGCCGCCAGGAGCAGGCAGACGCGACGGCCTGGTTACGCGATCCGGAGGTTTTTGCTCAGGGCGGGGCGGCGCATCTGCCACGGGTGGTGGTCGCGCATGGCAGCACGATGGACTTCGGCAGCCAGGCGGAAGCCGAGGACGACGAAGCGGCGGCCACGCACCTGAACCTCGACCGACTTCCCATGGAGGCTTGCGACTACGTCGCGCTCGGCGACTGGCACGGCACCAAGCAGGCGGGGCCAAAGGCTTGGTATGCAGGGACACCGGAGCCTGATCGCTTCCCCAAGGGCAGTGACTACGCGCCAGGTCAGGTCTTGCTGGTGGAGGTCGAGCGGAGGCAGGCGCCGCGGGTGACGGCTCTCTCGACTGGACGCCTTGCATGGCATCAGCGTGAGCATCGTCTGGAGGGTTCGGAAGCGCTGCCAGAATTGGAGCGCGAGCTGACAACGCAGCTCGGCCAACGAGCACAAGAAGACTGCTTGTGGCTCCGCCTGCGGGGGCATGTCGGGCTCGAGGGGCGGAAGGCGTTGGATAGCCTGCTGGACACGCTGAAGGCCCGCCTGTTGCGGCTCAAGTTGAGCGACTCGGTAGCCCTGACGCCAACCGATGACGAAATCGCGGCACTCACCACGGGTGAAGATCCACTGATTGCCTCGGTCGCGCAGCATTTCATCCAACTGGCTCAAGACCCGGAGCAGGCAGCCGTGGCCCGCGCCGCCCTGCAGGAACTCCACGCCCAACTTCGCTGATTCGCCATGCGTCTGCTTTCCGTCCACGTCAAAAATTACCGCATCCACCGCGATCTGCAGGTCGCGTTCGACCGAGACCTGACCCTGCTGGGCGGGCCCAACGAATCGGGCAAGAGCACGCTCGTCGAGGCGATCCACCGCTGCCTCTTCTTGCCCGCCAAGGGCAACACACAGCGGCATCGCGACCTCGGTTCTACCCTGCATGGCGGCGTTCCGGAGGTGGAGCTCGTTTTTGAGCAGGCAGGCAGGCAGGTTACGCTGCTGAAACGCTTTAGTGGGAGTAACGGTAGCGCTCAGTTGACCATATCCGGAGAGCCTACGCTGAGCGGCGAGGAGGCCGAAAACCGGCTGGATACGTTGCTCACCATTCAGCAGAACCGCACGAAAGAGATCAATGCCAGCTGGAGCCATCTCTGGGTCTGGCAAGGGCAGAGCTGGCAGGATCCAGCCGACGGGATCAAGGGCGAGCACAGTCAGCTCGTGCAGCGTCTGCAGCGTATGGGCGGGGCGGCGGTCATGCTCTCGCCCGAGGCTACGCGGATTTCGCAGAAGCTGCAGGACCTGAAAGACGAGCTGTTTACAAGCAAGGGCATTAGAGCCAATAGCGACCTGGCCAAGGCCGAAGCCAAGTTGGCTCAAGCGGAAGCGGCCTGCGAAGACGCGCAGATCCGACTCCGCCAGCTGCAGGACGCGGCCGATCAAATGCGCCGGGGCCAGGCGGAGCTGAAGCGCTTGGAGAACGAGGTGGAGACGCTCAAGACGGAGCGGGCAGCGCTGGAGCAGAAAAAAGAAAAGCTGCGTGAGCTGGAAGGCAAACGAGAGCAGCAGCAGGCCGCCGCGCAGTCGGCACTCGATAACTTCAATGCGCAAAAGAAGCTGCACGACGAGATCCACGAGCTGAGCGAGAGCATTGCCACGCAGGCCCGTGATCTGGCCCCGCGCAATACTGCACTCGATCAGCTCAAGGCCACTGCCGACAGCGCACGCCTTTGCGCCGATGAAGCGGCAATCGCCGCAGAACAGGCCCAGGACGCCGCCGATACTGCCAGTGTGGCTTACGACGTGGCAGAGCTGCGACTGCAACACTGCGAAACCGCCGCAAAGATCACGGAGCTGGATGAGAAGCTAGCGGAGATTGCCGCCCAGGAGCAGGCTTTGCAGGAGCAACAAGGTGCGCTGGCCAAGCTTGCCGCCGTGGATGAGGTAGAGCTGAGCAAAGCCCGCCAACTCGACCGCAAGCGGGCGGAGGCGGAAGCGGAACTCAAGGGCATGGCCACCGAGGTCGTGGTCGAGCGGGCCGACGGTGCCCTGAAAATCGGTGATGCGGAACGGGGCGCTGGAGAATGTGTGACCATTTCTACTGCCACCGAGTTGCTCTATGGGGACGGACTCAAGCTCCTCCTGCGGCCCGGCAGTGTCGGGGATCTGGACGAGGCCCAACGTGCGGTGCAGGCCCTCAAGCGCGAGCTGGCGGCGGTAATGCAGCGCTGGGGCGTGCGCGATCTGGAGCAGGCCGAGAAGATCTTGCGCGAACGTGAGCGACTGGAGGCGGCCATCGCCGAGACGGGCCGAGGGCTCAAGCGTGAAGAGCCAGCGCAGCTGCGAACGCGTTTCAACGCAGCCAAAGCCGAGCTCAGTCGCATTAGGGCCGAGCTTGAGCGCCGGAACGAAGTTACGCCGGAGGGCTTATCCGTAGACGCGCTCCGTATGGCCTTGGCTGAAGCCCGCAGCCGGCGGGAAAAGGCGCAGCAGCAGGCCGTGGCAAGCCGCGACCTGGCGCGCCGGGAAAAGGACCGCGCAAAAGAGTCGGCCGAGAAGCACCGGACGGCAGCCAGTCAGCTGAAGACGGCCCAAGAGGCATTGGATCACGACCGCCAGAAGTTGAAGTGGATGGAGGAGCAGCACGGCGATGGCGCACAGCGGCTCAAGGTCCTTGAGGCGCGCGAGCAGCAAAAAACGCTGCGGGAACGTGAGCTGGCGGATACGGTGCAGCAGATCAAGCTGCTGCAGCCGGAAATGGTGGAGGCCGACGAGAAGCGGCTGGAGCGAGCCTTCAAGCGGCATTCTGAAGTCTACGGCGACACGGTTCAGCAAGTAAACGAAGCTCAGGTCCTCCTGCGGCAGGACGGCACCGCCGATCCCGGCGGCGATCTCGAGCGCGCCAAGGCAAATCTGGAGCAGACGAAGGCTGAGCACAATCGCATCTCCATTCGTGCCCAGGCGATTGCGCTGCTGGCCGATCGTTTTGCCCAAGAGAAGCAGGAGCTGACCGAGCGATTCTCGGCCCCGCTGGCCGACCGCATTACCGGCTATCTGCAGCGGGTTTTCGGGCCGGAAGCGAAGGCCAGCGTTAAACTCGACAACGACGGGCTGACGGGTATCCACCTGGAGCGCGATGGCCGGGGCACTTTCGAGTTCTCAAGCCTGAGCATCGGCTGTCAGGAGCAGGTTGCCGCCGCAGTCCGCCTTGCCGTCGCTGAATTGCTTGCCGACGGTCCCGGCAACTGTTTACCCGTCGTTTTCGACGATGCCTTTACGAACTCAGACCCTGAGCGCACGGCTGCTTTGCAGCGCATGCTCGACTACGCCGCCGGTCGCGGCCTGCAAGTGATCGTCGCCAGCTGCAACCCGAGCGACTACCAGGCCCTGGGTGCCAAAACCGTCTCCCTTACGCCCTCTTCAGCTTCGCCGCTCTCGGGTGCGCCTGGTGTGACCGATTCAGCCCTTGCCGATCGCGACGTGGATAAAGGCGCCTCCACCACGGCTGCGCTTCATGATTTGCCTGAGCTCGAACAAGCGTTCCTGCGGGCCCTGCGAGATAAAGGTGGCAGCGCCGGTAATCAGTCACTCCGCAGCGAGCTTGAGTGGTCGGAGGAAGTCTATGACCAAATGAAGGGTCGCCTGCTCGCAACAGGCAGCATCACCACCGGCCGTGGCCGCGGTGGCAGCGTTGTCTTGGTTGGGTGAGGCGCTGTTTCAGCACATTTTTCCGGCCGAACTAAAGTTCGCCACGCGTGCGCAGATGGCTGTCGATGTAGAGGCCCCGCGTAACTTTTCTTTTCGGCCGTGAAGCAATAAGTGAAGCTCATGGTGCGAGTTGGCCATTGGGCGGCGGAGCTAAAACGGATTCGTTCCCTCCTGTCAGAATAAGCATGATTATCATTTTCTCTTGGCGTTATGCGTAAGCTTGGTAAAGTCACGGGATGGGGAAAAACACGGGCCAGTTCGTCAGGGGCGAAGTCCCCAAGATGCCTCAGCTGCACCGGTTGCACGCTCTGCTGGAAATGCTGAAGGAGAAGCGTTATCCGAGCAAAAGCCGACTGATGGAGAAACTCGAAATCAGCGGGCGGCAGTTCGACCGAGACCTTGCTTATTTGCGCGACCAGCGAGGAATTGACGTCCGTTATGACCGCACGCACCGCGGCTACTTCTACGTGGGTCAGCTGTATGATCTCCCGGCGATTCCTCTGACCGAGAACGAGCTCTTTGCACTCTTGATCGCTCAGCAGGCGCTCGATCAATACCTCGGCACCGTTTATCACGAGCCTTTGCGCCAGTCGCTGGAAAAGATCGCAACTTGCCTCAACGATAGTTTTTCGATGTTCGACAGTGCCAATTCGCCCGTCGTCAGCTTCCGCAATTCCGGAGCTGCGCTGGCCGATGCCGCGCTGTTTCAGCAGCTCAGCAAAGCGATTATCAAGCGCCAGCTGCTCGAGATCCACTACGAATCGATGGAGCCGCGCAAACGATCGTGGCGTAAGGTCGAGCCCAAGCACCTCGGATGTATCAATGGACGTTGGTATCTTTTCGCGTTCAGCCGCAAGAGTGGCGAGCACCGCAGCTATGTGGTCAGTCGCATCAAGGAGGTCAAGGAGACGGGCGATACTTTTCCGCCCAGCCCCTTCAATATTGACGACTACCTCCAGCACGCGATTGGCGTCTACCGTGGTGAAGACAAGCTTCAGGTGGTGCTCGAATTTGATGCCGTCATCGCGCCCTATATCCAGGAAGGTAACTGGCACGCTGGGCAGCAGCTGGAGCGCTTGCCCGATGGGCGGCTCCGGATGGCTTTCGCCGTCACCGCAACGACTGAGGCTGTAAGCTTCGTCCTGCGCTGGAGTCCCCACGTCGTCGTAATCAAGCCTGCCGAACTGATCGCCGAGGTGCGCGATGCCGCCCAGCAGATGGTGGAGCGGCATGATGCGGCGGCTGTTGCAGTGGCGGAGTAGTTACATTGCCCGTCTGACGAGGGTGCGGCCGCGTTGGATGGCGTTGGCAATAGACATGGTGAGGGGGCATTGCGTCTGCGAAACGGCAGTGCAGGTAATCCGCTGGTCGGCGTCGATGCTACTCCCGGCAGTCCGCCATCCAGCGGCGGAGGGCGGGATTTTCAACCAAAACACATCCCAGTCGCAGTTTGTTTTTCACTACGCCGCAGATTGGCGGAGTGGTTTGATATCAATAGGGGCATGATTTTGCATATTCCCCACGCATCCAATTATATCCCCTCGCGGCTGCGCAACCAGTATGTGCTCAGAGACGCCGAGCTTTCGCTTGAGCTGCGCCGTCAGACGGATGCCCACACCGACGAGCTTTTCGCGTTGGCGGGGGCGGTGCCCGTGGCGTGCCTCTGGTCGGCGCTGGTGGTCGATGTCGAGCGTGCGCCGCATGACACGGACGACGCGGCGGCCGGCGTTGGTATGGGCCGTATCCATACGCACACGACTGATGGTTGGCTGCTGCGCCGCGAGTTGTTCGCTCACGAGGTTGCCGAGCTGGACCACGCCTATCACCGCCACCACGCAAGCCTCTTTCATGCCGTGCAAGCCGAGTTGGAAAAGGACGGACGCGCACTGTTGGTCGATTGCCACAGCTTTCCCGCTGAACCTCTGTCCAGCGATCCGTGGCAAGAGTCTCCGCGTCCAGATATCTGCCTCGGCACGGATGACTTTCACACGCCTCCCGAGCTCGTCGAATACGCGGTCGACCTGCTGGAAGGCCTCGGCTATGCCGTCGCCATCAATCGGCCTCAAGCGAGTGCCCCGATTCCGCAGGCGCACTACGGCTTGGAGTGCCGCGTCAGCTCACTCCGGATTGCCGTCAATCGTCGCCTCTACATGGATGAGGTGACCGGCCTGAAAACGGCTGACTTTCCCCGCGTGCAGGCTCATCTTGTCGAACTCCTGCAACTGCTCAACTTCCATCACCGGCAGCTCGTCGAATCCTGATGCGTTTCCTTCTGCTCATCACCTTTGTCTCCGCATCGGCCGTGTCGCTGACGGCCGAGGCTTATCCCGTCGAGCCGCATGTCGCTATCTCGTCCACGCTCCAGTTGCTCGGCACCGATTCCGGGTCTCAGTTCACGGCGTGAGTCAGGGGACCCTCCAGCTCGCCTCCGGTGGAGGGGAACGCGGCTTTCTCGCGGCCTTCGCCAGTTCTTTCGCGACCAAGGGTGGCTGGCTGCCACAGGACAGACTCGTTCAAGGCATCGTGGGGGCGATTGTGGGCGGCACCTCCTCCGAAATCGGCGGCGGCAAGTTTGAGAACGGCGCCTTTACAGGCGCGATGGTCGGGCTGTATAATGGAGGAGGGAAGCAAGGGTCGTTGATCGCGATAGACGAAGACGTTGCCTATGAATACGTAGAAGACGGAGATGGGAAGGTAATTCTAAAGGATGGGAAGCCGCTTAGGTTTCTGGACCTTGTGAGATCAAGGGCTGAAAAATTGAACGAAAAATATGGTTCCGAAAATGATCAGATCTATGTTGCGGTATTTGATTCTAAGAATACCTTACAAATTGTGCTTGATGTGAATAATGATCGATATACGATTGTTGACGGTGATATTATGCTGCATGGAAACACTGCGGCTTTTGAATCAAGGTTTGCAGATGGCAGTATTATTGACAGGATCGATTTGAACGCTATTGCGAAAAAGTATAATATGGACGTTTGGTCCTGTTCGCCCAGGATGCGTCTGGATGGGATCTATGGTATTAAGGATGTAGAGGACGCATTTATAGAGCGAGTTCAAAGAAGTCGACAAAACCAGCAAATTAAAGAAAAAAATGAAAACGACTAAATGCATGATGAGCGGAGTGCTTTTTGCCTTTATGATTGCCAGTGTGCATGGGCAAAGAGATTGGGTGGAGTTGCTTGGGTTGGACCGTATTACGTTGGTGCACAATCCAGATCCCAATATCGAATGTACCGAGGGTTTGGTAGATGCAATGGGCTTTTTTGGTTTTACGGTTGATCAGGATCAGCCCTTTTCTCTCGACTACTATGAGGAGGCAATCGCCCGCCAATGGCTACCATGCGCAGACAGATAGGCACTCGTTCATAAGGTTGAAACCGCATCGCGCTCTAGATCGATAAAGCCGTCCTTGGATTTTGCTAAGAATGGGGGAGCTTTGTTAGTATTCGCATATCCGGATGGGGATATTCACGATACCGTCCAGCTGTGTTTTATGCCTAACGAAAGTGGCGTGTACGAAACGGTGAGTATTGGGCAGGGGTTCTTTACGGGAGAGAACCCGTTCAAGGCTCGAGAAAAGGAGTCGCCCATTGAGTGATGATTACCCTGAGCTTCGTTTATTGCGCCTACGATCGGAAGCCCTGGGAAAGACTCCTCCATGCATTGTGTTGTCCGGTTGCGGTTCGGGCACCTTCAGCCAAAAATACGGCGGGTTTCAGCGTGCGGCTAATACTTTGGGCGGACGTATTTAGCAAACACCAAACCAACTAGTGCCGTTCATGATTTAAAAGAAGCTTCTTATCTAAAGGATGCGGCTCCAGCAGGTAGTCCCGAAGCCGATAAAGCTAGGTGGCTCTACTGGGACCCAGAATAGTAAATACAAACCGTCCAGGGAAAGGTATCATATGCGTTCGATATTTAGTTTTTTGTTTTTTGAACTGATGTTGATAGTATCGACATTCGGGAAAGTCATTGAGTGCGCTGTCAATGAGGACTTAGCTGTCGTTGTTGACTATGTTTAAATTTTCGACGATGATTTCCCAGACGAACAAATACGGGTAGCAATAAGGAACGACAGTAGTTCCCCAATTGTGATAGCAAGGCGCGATCCGTTGATCGGCCAATCCGTAAATTCCCGGGGGATTCATATAAGTTACATTATGGAGGCGTTCGGAGATGGACGGATACCTAAACGTTCACCTGCCGAATTAAACGTGATCGAATTGAAGCCCGATGAGTTCGCGGTAATTGCGTCAGATTATAACCACGTAAATAAGCCGTTGGGCGGCACGTTTAAGATACTATACGAAGTGGGAGAGTCACCTAGAGAGAACCTCGGCGTCTTATCAGTCGTTATGCTCATAGAGGTAAGCCTTGACGAAGAGACTCCATGCGACGTGCTCTATAGTGAGCTAAAATGGGTGCCAGAAGGGAAGAGGATAAGTAAAGGCGAAGCGAATCGCATGGGTTCATCGAACGACGGACCAAATGGCAATTAGCCGAAGTGGTATACCTTTTGGGGTCTATCCGACTATCAGGTTGTTATTGCACTTAAAAAGTCCCCCGACGCCTTGGCATACGGGGGATGAGGTGGCCTACGATGGCAAAAGGGTCAGGCGTTGCGAGCGCGACGTCGGTAAAACGTGACGCCTAGCAGGGAGAGTGCGCCTAGAAGCGAGGCGTAAGCTGCGGGTTCCGGCACCTGATTGATTACGCCGAGAGCTTCGAAGTCGACGCCGCCGGAGCCAAAGGTGTGCCAGGCATCGTAAATGGGATTGCCTTCGCTATCGAGAAAGGTCCCGTCTCCCGGAATATCGACAATGCGCACGTAGTTGATCTCGTTCAGGTCGACGACTCCATCGAGCACGAGTGTATCGTCGAGCAGGTCGTCGAGGTCGAACGGGGTGCCGAACGAGTTGTTGTAAGCATTGACGTGCTTGCCGACGAGATTGTAGACGCCGGTCGGGTCGATGGTGCCGTATCCTCCGACGGGCGACTCTGTTAGCGAAATACTGGGAAAACGTGCAAAATCGGTGCCGTTGGTGGAGACTTCGACGTAGCCGAGTTCGGCAAACACGCCACCGCCGGAGGCGAAGCTATTCTCGAAGGTAGCGAAATCGGCTCCGGCTCCATTGTAGATCGGATTGTTAAACGTCAGGGTCAGCTCACCCGGGCCATTGCTGTTGTCCGGATCATCCAGCCAAGCCGCGATTTCGTCTGCGTTCATGTCGTCCAGGCTGACGATGTCGCCATTGCTGCCGGTGACGGGGCCCAATGCTTTTTCGGGATGACTGTAGGCGCCGCCCACGTAGTTCTGGACTTCTTCCAGATCGTGGGGGACGTAGCTGGAATATCCCGTGGCCCAGCCTTTGAAGATCGGGTTGATGTAGTTTCCGTTGGTTTCGGTTGCGACCACTCCGTCTCCGGCCACTCCGACAAACCCCGGGATCCCCGCATCGACGGCGCCGGCGTTGGTATTTGAGCCGCCGCTGGAGTAGGGGCCGGCCAAAAGCGTGGAGGCCGCCAATGTTGAGGCGAACCATACGATGGAGCGTGGAAGAGTTTTTGTCGTTATCATTGTATATAGAGAGCTGTTGAAGGGTCAGGCCTTGCGTCTGCGAGAGAGCACCAGACAACCGGCGGCAGCAGCCATGGCCAATGCGCCTACAGAGGGTTCGGGTACGATCTGGAGGATTTGGTTGCCTGCCGCGACATAGAGCTCCCCGTCGTAAAAACGCACATCCCCCAGACGATCGGTGGAGGTCAACAACGTCTCGTAGCCGGCGAAGCTGCCGGTCACATCGTCGACCAGAAATTCGACCAAGGCAGATGGGTTCGTGAAATCCGTGAGGCTGAGCACCAGATTGCCATCGTCGTCTATCGCCATGCCGGTGCCGCCACTGACGCTAAAATCGGAGGAATAGTCATACCACAGTACACCCGTGGTCGGTAGCGGGGAATGGGTCGGGTCGGCGATGGCGGCCGTGATTTGGGCCGCGCTCCAGCGGTAGATGGAGGTATCGCCAAAACCGGGCGCGTAGTACATGTTGCCTGCAGCGTCGAAGGCCAGTGGTCCGGAGGAGCCAAAGGTGGTCCCGAGGTCCGTGGCAGGATCGTTCAGAAGGCCGCCATTGCTTCCGAGCGGACTATAAAAAACCTGATTCGTCCCGAAACCGACGGCGCCTGTCATATAGAGGGCCCCTCCGTTTTTATAGAGGCCCCAGTTATGGGTGGTCGAAGCCAGTTGAGCCGAGGCGGAGCCTCCCGATGTCGGGCCGTATTTCCAGATATTCTGGGTGTTGGAAGTCGTGCTGTCGTTGAAATAGACATAGTCACCGACCGCTACGACACTGGCCCCGGCATAGTTGTTGGCGTTGGCGTAGATATTGGAAGTCGTGCCCCCGCTTGTCTTCCACACATCGACATCCGGGTATCCGCCGGAGGTCATGTAGTAAAGATCGCCGGATGCACCCCAGTCGTAACTGATGACGGTGTCGGTATCACTGTGGGTAAGGTAGGCGTAGCCAGTATGGCCGCCTTCATAAAAAATGGCAGCCTGCAGGATCGGGCTAGCGGCTAGACAGAGCGATAGGGGAAAGAGTCGTCGATTCGGTTTCATATATGGGTTAAAGGCGATTTAAATGACATCATTTTGTCATTAAAGAGAGGTAGTTGATCGTGTGTCAACCTAAGTGACAGTCGTATGCCTATAATGGGCTGTTTTGTGTGACTTGGTTAGGGGCTCACGACCTGTCGAACCAGCATGGGCTGACCTTTGATCGGCACTGCGACCTCCATCTGGATTCGGTCGCCCGCATGTTGATACGAGAGGATCTCGGGGCAGAGGCGCTGCCATTGGCCCGAACCATCTGCGCGCTCCAATTGCATAGAGGCCGCGGCTCGGGTAGCTGCGTTGATGGTTAGGATCAGTGTCGGCCTGCCGTTATGTTGATCCAGTCGATGTTCCAACGATACGGTGTCATCGTGGTCGAGCGGATCACTACCGGTTGCGAATTCGATCAGGTCGGAAACTCCGTCGGCATCCGTGTCGGTATTGGGGTCGCCACTGATCCCACTCGTGGCCTGGGCAAAATCATGAAAGCTTTGAGGGGCTTCGACACTTCCTGCTTCTGTCAGACGTAGGGGAATGAGCAGATCTGGGGCCGGCGCGTAGGTGGCGTCCCCGGCTTGATAGAGTCGCAGCATGACATCTCCGGGAGCATTCCCTACCGAAAGCACGTGCGTCTCAGGGTTGACCACCACGGCGTCAGGCCCGCTGGTGACTTCGATTCCTACCGGTAAACCACTACTGGATGAGACCGAGAGCTGCACCGTCCCCCCATCGGCTACGGCATTGCGAACGGGGGCGATGTAGAGGTGCTGCAATTCCTCTGCAATGTAAAACGACCGGGTAACCGGCGTGGCGGGGGCGAAGGTCTCATCACCGGCTTGGCTCGCTTGCACCACGACTTGCCCTTTGCCGGTAAAGGAAAGCACGTTCTCGTCTATCGTGGCGGGTCCTTCCACGACGGTATAAGTGACAGGTAAACTGCTATCGGCCGTAGCGGCCAGGGTCAAGCGACCACGGCTGAGGGGCTGGTTTGCAATCTCGGCGAAAGATATGGTTTGGGCCGTGCCAGTTGGCTGCTGGATATTCAGAGCCGCGACCGCATCGAGGTCGAAACCGGCGGAAATGACCGTTCGGTACGGATCGTAGACCACAAACCCTTCGCAATCGAAGGCGGAGCCATCTCCCGGAATGTCAATCAGTCGGATGTGCGTTATATTGTGGAGGTCCAGATAGGGAAAGTTTTCCACCAAGGCATTGCGGTATGCTTGCGAAAATTCGGCTGTCTCAGGCCCGGTCCAAACCTCCTTGGTCAACGCTGTATCGTAGGCATCCTGCAGGACCGAAAGATCAAATGGGGTCCCATAGCCCACGTGATATTTGCCGGCGAGGCCGTTGATCAAGGTGGGATCGACAGCCCCGAAGGCGCTCACGGGGTCCGCTGTCAGCGAATAGTTGGGAAAGCGGACGAAGTGCTCGCCATCACTCGAAACTTCCACGTAGGCAAGTTCGAGAAACGTGTCGTTGAAGCTGTTTTCGTAGACGGCGAGGTCGGCTCCCGATCCGTCTACGATGGGAGTCGTAAAGCTGAGGGTGATTTCGCCTCCACGCCCGAGTACCACGACATCGTAGACGCTGGTCCCGGCGGGGCCCAGCGCTTCCGCCGGTTGCTGCCAGGACAGATCGACATCGTCCCCGGGCAGATAGGCTTCGTAGCTCGCGGCCCAGGCCTCAATTGTCTCATCGGTGTAGACAACGGCGGTGGATTCGGGTTGACCGGCGGGGGGCGCAAAAGGCGGTGTGGGACGCACATACTGGGCGTGCCCCCAGGCCGGCAGCAAGGCGATGGCGAGTATGTATGGGTAAAGCTCTTTCATCGAATAGATATGTTAGAATTGGTAGCGAAGGCCGGCGCGCCATTGACGCCCAGGCGCTGGGTAATAGGCACCGCGGTAGACCAGCGGTGCGTAGGCTCGATCAAGGAGATTATCGATACGGAGGGTGAAGGTGAGGTCTGCCACCTCAAGCGACATGCGAACGTCGAAGCGGTGGAAGGGATCGACTTTGGGCAGTGTGCCGTCGAAGTCGTTGCCTTGGTAACGAGAGGAAGACCAGGTGTAGAAGAGGGCACCTTCGAGCCACTTCCACGGGCGCCCCCATACACTGGAGACGCCGTGGGCGTAGGGCACGAGCGGTACGGTTTCGCCGGTGAAGGGCCCGCTGGTAAAGGCTGCGTCCACAAACGACCAGCGGGTGGACGCGCCCCATTTCTTGCGATCGTATTCCAGGCTGAGATCGCCTCCCCAGCGCCGTGAATCCGCAAGGTTGACGTTCAAGTTTGCATCGTTGTCGTAGACGATTTCGCCGTCCAGTTGCAGATAATAGATGCTGGCGGAGGCGGACCACGAACTCTGCCGCATCTTGATGCCTACATCGACCTGATGTCCGGTTTCCGGATTGAGATCGACGTTCACGGGTTCGGACAATTCAAAGCCTTGATAGGCGGCGGTTTCGTCGAGCACGGGGTAGCGATAGACGCGGTCGTAGCCTGACCATACGCTCCAGGTGTCCGTAAATCGCCAAACTGCGGAAACTTCTCCCGCTACGCCCGATTTGGTGATCTGTTCGTCATAGGACTTGCTCGGATCGACGTCCGGAGGGTTTTTGTAGTTGGGGTTGGGGATTTCGCCGCGGTTGGTCTGACGGTAGGGGCGCAACTGATCTTCTACGAAAGCCTGGTAGACGTAGTCGCCGATGGCAGTTTCGTACCGCACTCCGCCGCTCAGAGTCAGGCGATCCGTCAGGTCTTTCAGGCCGAAGAGATAGGGCCCGGCCGTGAAGCGTGAAAGCTCGGCCTCGGCGCGGACGATTTCACGGTCGGCGGAAAGGAAATCGTCGAAGTCGATGCCATCCTGGATGAGGTCGATGCCTCCGATCAGGAACTGCCCGTCTTCTCCCCACTTGGCCCGGGGCGACAGCGTGGCGGTCCATTGATCGTTCGCGGCGAAAATGCCTCCCAAAGACCACTCGAGTTCACGAAAGTTGATCGAGGCATTGAGTTGGGTATCGCCCCATGGATAGTCGCCCTGCCAGAGGGCGGTAACCAGGCCGGTCAGGTATTCGGTTTCCTCGTCTCCCTTGCTGGTCGATTGCCGCGGGCTTTCCAGAAACTGTTCGTAGAGGATCGGCCCGGGAAATTGCATGTAGCCTTCAGTCAACGTCGCGCTGATCGCAAGACTGTGTTGCTGCTCCGCGCCAAAGAGTCGACCCAAGGTGCCGCTCAGGCCGCGGTTCCACGTGGTGGAGTTCTCGCGGTAACCAGTATCCCACAGGTAAGTGGCGTTGGCATCCCAAAACCAGCGCCCTTTCCCGCCCGCATGATCCAGAGATTCGCGCGTATAGCCGTCGCTACCGTGCTGTGCCTCGACGCGCGTCCGCATCTTGCCGCCCCGGCGGGTCGTGATCTGGATGACTCCAGCCAGGGCATAATTGCCGTAGAGCACGTTTTGCCCGCCTCGGATCACTTCAATCGATTCGATATCGTCGAGCGGGATCATCTGCCACTCGATCCCGCCCATGTCGGGGCGGTTGATGCGCTGTCCGTCTACGATCACCAACACGCGCAGCCCGCTGTTTTCGCCGAAACCGCGCAGCGAAACCTCCGCCTGGGAAGACTTGCCGTTGTAGGACGCGAAGCGCACGTTCGCCTCCCGTTGCAACAAGTCGGGCAGGGTGACGGACCCGGAATCTTCGATGGTCTGACGGTCGATAACCGCTACGTCACCCGGAAACTCCAGATCAAGGCTGTCGAAGTGCCACGCGTGCACATAAAAAGGCGCGAGTTCGACAACCTTCTCGTCTGAAGGCGCTTCCTGGGCCGCTAGGCAACTTGTGGCCAGAAGGTTGACCGCATACACTTTAGTCCGCAAATGCACCCCAAGACATTGCATTTATTGGCAGTACAATGTCAATAGCGCGGCTTTGGGCATTGGGTTATGAGGTTAGCTTACCGTCTCAATCATGGAGATGAGGGTCTCCGCACTTGCGATGGACGTCTGGCGGCAAATGGGAGCAGGGGTTGAGCCGACGGTGTATCACATTCTGCAGCCGTTTTGAGCAGCACGGTGACTTCGCCATGTACCGCCGAGGCGGCTACGTGAAGCCGTTGCTCGACCCGCACGAACCACGACTAGAAAGCTGGACGCTACCAGGGCAGCTCATGCTCGCAAGATGCAGGATCTTCAACTGCGCCCGCGTAAACGCGCACCCAAGCGAAATACCGAGTTATGAACCAGTCCGATCCCATTGACGTTTACGCGGACTGGCAGGGTCGTCGCCACCTTGGCGGTCTTCCTGCAGCTGCGCTACCTCGTGCGCCAGATGCGCTTCGACGCGTTTCTGGAAATCCAGGAGGCCACGCGCGAACTGATCCAGCTGGGCTTCGACCACCCGGACCTTTTGGCGGTGCTCGAGCAGTCAAAGACTAGGCGCAAGGCTCGGGAACGCAAATACGCCCAACTCTGGCTCAACCAGCTCAATCTCGCCTTTGCCGCCTACCGGCAAAAACACGTGCCCCGGGACTTGTGGCGCAGTTTCGAGACCAACATTCGCGCCTTCGTCCAAGCCGATTTGCTACGCAGTCACTGGCCCAGTCTCAAGCCCTTCTATCCCTCCGCGTTCCAGGCATTCCTCGACAAGGCCGTGGCCGAAGGCGCCACGAACTCCTCTGGAACCGCCCCCAGCACCGCCGGGCGCTGCGGTAAGACGAAGCCCTCGTAGCTCACCTTCGAGATTTCCTCATGCAGGGCGCTTGAGTGAAAAACCAGGCCCCGTAACGCTCACCGACCTGGCCGGAAGCATGCCCCAGCAGGGCCTCCTGAACACGGCCTGGGATTTCGGCTTCGCGGCAGGCATCCTTGAAGGTGTGCCGGAAGCTTTGAAAGACCTTCGGATCATCTACCCCGCGCTTGGAGATGTGTCGATTGACCCACTTGGAAAAAGCGGCCGTGCATTTGCTTTGGTGGTGTTGGAGTAGGGGAAAGAGATAGGTGGAACCTGCATGAAGCTGGCGTTCGACTTCGCGCTCGAACCCGAGCTCAATCACAAACGTTGCGGAATAACTGCATCTACCAGAAAGGTCTTGATCGTAAGTAACTTGTCCTTTCGCCTAAAGAAATAGCTTGCGCTTTACGTTGGGGGTTAGGCTTTATCATCTACATGAAGCTTATCCTCTTCCTGTCTTCGCGCTGGGTGGCTGCCGTTTTTGCTGCTTGGTAACCCGCTGTCGGCTCAAGTTCAACCAACGGCTAATGCGTCGGTAGCGGCTTCTTCCGCGACACCGTTGACTTACCGCCAGCGTCTGTAGGTAGAGTTCAAGGCGCAAAAAGCCCAGCTAGCATCTGATCGAGCCGAGCTCGACGCATTGCTGAAGGCTTACTTGGCCACCGTGCCCGATGCCAGTTACGATGAAGCTGCGGCGATGCAGGCGGCTTTCATGCGTGAGAATTTTGAGCAGTATGTAGCGCTGGAGGCCCAAGAGGAAAAGCTCGCATCGCTGGGCAGGTTACTGACTCGCGCCACTGTGCGGGAAAACGCGAAGCTCATTGAGCAAAGCGCGCAATCGCAGGGATTGGGAGAACAGGAGCGGGCCTTCGAGAAAGCTTCCCAGAAACTGCTGCGCCTCGAGGCCCAACAATAAACAGATCAAGGGCGTATGAAAATCAAGCTGCTGCTTTGCGCTTATGGGCTTCTTTCCCTTTTTCAGCCGGTCTACTCCGCCACGGTAGGCGCAGCCGGGGAAGATACTCAGATTCTCGGCGATACGATCAAGTTGGATGGTGTCGCCGAGCTGGAAAATATTGAAACGCGCCCTCTTGTTGCAGTGGGTGGCTTTAGATATCGGGGGTGGAATAATTTCAACCAGACGATCGTTTCGTATAATGGCCGCCTCTATACATCCAATAATGCCAGTGGTGAAAGAGTGAATATAGGGCCAGGGACGACTCGCGATTTTGGCAATTACCCGAAGGCCATGATGCATATGGTAATTGATCGAGCGACAGGGGATGTTGTGCCTATTGACGGATATCCCATTCAGGTGCACAACGATGAGGCGGAGCTGCTGGGAGCCATCGAAAGCCATTTTGATGAGCAGTATATTCACATTATACTATCATGGGCCGAGTGCTTCAACTTTACAACTTCCGATGCGGCTGAGTTGGAGGAGAAAATGCTTTCCTTGGGCGCGAGTCGGGAAGCACTGGAGATGACTCGGCATGAACTCCCCGCTGAAATGGGATCACCGGTGGGATCTACTTACGGCGATGAATTTACCTATAGCTATGTTTTGATCGGGATCCCTGGCATTGGTGCAGGTAATGGCATGGAGGCTACTCAAGAAGTCTACGATCTCAACGTCTATAAATGGAGTTCACCTGTGGTCTCAACTATGCTCCTGAAGGCGACGGTTGGAATGAAGGATAACCAAGTTCCCCGTTTCACGCCGGTCGGGTTGCTTAATAACAGCCTGATTCAGGATGACGGAGACTTATGGGCAGCCAAAGGCATCGAAGGTGGGGCTAGTAGTCATACCAACAACAATGGGGGCATCGCAGTAGGAGCTGCGGCCATTGCCAGTGGCCCTTATGCGGCCGCTTTCGGCTCAAATACTGAGGCAGGAATTGATATGTCCTTGGTTGCCGGCAAGAATGTTAGGCTGGAGGCTGGCTATGCAGGTGTAGGCGCGGTTGCGTTTGGGCAGTTTAATCTGGCTGGGACTGAGGGGCAGGGGGATGCGCGTAAGCCAATATTTGTGGTTGGATCAGGAACTCAAGATGAGCGCAAGGATACCTTTGTTATTTATGAAGATGGCAGTTATCAATTAGGTAAAGAGACGGAGGCGTTTTTCCGGCAAGACTGGGTTTATGGTGGCGACCTTCCTGGCAATAGCGGAACCTATGGCATTCGCGCTACTGCCTTTGAAGGCACCATATCGTTGGGAAACCTTACCAATGATTCGATGTACCTGGATAAAGAATATAATCCTACTCGAGGGGTCTACTTTAATGTCGCAGGGATTTACGATGATATTTTGTCTCCCGGAGCGCGTATTTATGCAGATGCTCTGACACCGGGTTTCTATCAAACGGCCCTCAAGCTAGAAGCTGCGACTGGTTATGGGGGCAGTGATGGCGCAAGCCACGTCTAGGACCAGTTGGTGTTGCGGGAAAACGGCAACGTAGGAATCGGCACAGATGATCCGCAGGCGAGGTTGCACGTGGAAGGGGATGTTTTAATTAACGGCAATTTGCGATTCGAAGCAGGCGGAGCTCATGGGGATGTATCCATGGGGCAGTTTACTGCCGAATAGTGACAAGGCCGTCGTATTGCATCTGCATGGTTATTGGTTAAGGAATTATGAAGCTTTTAAGTCTGCTTACGCTGTCTTTTCTGGGTCTGTCGTCACCTCTGCTGGGGATGACACTCTTCGTTGTTGGAGGCTTAGGGAATGAGCGTTCTAGTTGTTCGGAGTTGGTTAAGGTTGGTAGTAATAACTGCTTAAATTCGACTGGTAGAGGGCTGACGCTTGCTACCCTTTCGAGGGTAGATAATTGCAGAATCGCGCCTTCACCTTTGTCTGTTTATGAAGTATTTGGTTACACTTCTGAATGTGAAAGGTTAGCTGGCGCTCTGGATGCATTGGATTCTGCACAAATCAGAATTCTCACAAGTCGAGATGCATGGGAAGGTCAAGCAAAGTTCCCTAATGGACTAAAGATGGCGTTCAGCCGGTTGGGATTGTACAAGATCGCCAGTGTGAAGGGGGTAGACCCTGTATACCGGCAACTCTACGCCGCTATATTTGAAGGAGTGGAGCCAGAAGGGGCCCCTACGAAAGCAGTCGAATCGCTGATTAAGAGGGCGGGAGATCTGGGCGCTAACGCTCCATATCCTGCGCAGGCCTTGGCAGAATTAAGAGGCTTTTTGATGGGCGGCAGTATCGTCACAACTGGTAATGGAGGCTCGAACGTTCGTACGAACTTTGATGGATCCGCGCCGGCCGTCGTTTTCGACCATGAGGGCTATGTGTCTTTAATGAAGGTAAGGAAGTCGGGTGACATTTCCATGGGAGCGTTCAGCAATTAGGCATACTATGTGGATTTCAAATGCTCATACGATGAAGCGCATTGCTGGAGTTGGATTTTGCCTTTGGGGATCTGCCACCGTTGCTTACGCCGATTATCCCTCGTGGTGGCAGGAAATGGGGCTGGTTCTTCAGAGTGAAGAGTCAAATAACTATGGACCTGTCAATCAGGGGCAGCTGAAGAACTTCGGCCTGCGGGCATCGCACTACCTGCGCTTCATGTTGGAGCTGGATCAGTCCGCCTGGAGCTCGCAATGGCTTGCCGTCTATGGCGGTTCCGCACCCGACTTCCTCAATACCGGCAACAATTTTGCGGTGATGAATCAAGGCCAGGGTAAGTTCGTGGCCAATGGATTTTATGAAATGATGGAACTGCACTCAGATAAGCTGCCGGGCGAATTCCCTAACGCCTCTGCTGCCATCGCGGCGATGCTGGATCTGCATCACCCGGGAACTTGGACCTATGATCGCCCTTGGACCGGGCAGGACACTGAGCACTATGCGCCTCTTTTGATCGGCCAGCTCAAGTTCATGTTTTCCTTCGACCTCGGCGCAATCGGCCCTTGGATGGACCTTGACGGAGACGGAATCGATGATCGACTCGAGTGGAAGATATTCAACGGGTTGGGTGTTCTGAGCGATTCTGGTGCTTTGGTGGCAGATCCTACGGGCGATCTAACGCCGCACCTGATTGATGTGCTTGAATCGCAACCTGAGATTCAGGAGCAAATCGGTTATGCGATTGACGGAGTTACCATCGTATTGCCTGACAAGGGCGTCTATGGGATTGCCCCAGATGACCTTGAGATTTCCAAACTTTAGCGCACATACGATGAAAAGAGCTTTAATTGCGAGCCTGATCCTTGGAGTTTTAGCTCTAGGTGTTGGATTGCTTGTTTCTCTTTCCGACAAGGAAAGTGATGTTCCTGTTGAAATCCCTGTGAAGCAGGCGAAACCCAGTATGACTCCACCCCATGAGGCGGAAGTGCAAGAGGATTTTGCAAGCGCTGGTGCACCCATTGCGCTAGGGCTTGAAGAAGCCCAGTTGGACAAGGAGATGGAGGCTGATTTGAAGCCGAGCAAGCTTCAGATCATGCTGCGAGAAACTCGTGAAATGTCTTATGACACGAGTGGAGTAGGGCTCGAAAATAAAAGGCTGTTGGAGGCCTTCAAAGAATAACTGCTGCTGTAAGATCTAGATTTTCTTAATATGAAGCTCGCTGCTTTCTTTGCCGTCCTGGCGGCTATACTTTCTGTTGTTGTTAGCGCGGAGACGGTTCAAGTCCCTGGTGTTGTGCCGGGCGTGCATTCCGTCGACAACTATGGTGCCTTCAACTACTCGATCCCCATCGACGTGCCGCCGGGAATTAACGGCGTACAGCCATCCCTGTCTGTGAATTACAACAGCAATGCTGGAGAAGGCGTGGTCGGATTGGGATGGTCTTTAGGCGGGCTCTCGCAGATTAGCCGTGGCGGCGGGATTTATGCTCGGCAGGGTTATCTATCGGGCGTCAACTTTGATGCCCACGATCATTTCTATCTGGATGGCCAGCTGCTTTTGCTGATTAGCAGCGACTACTCAGGATCTGGGGATGAGTATTTCATCGAGTATCGGACGGAGATAGAGACCTTCGCACGCGTTTTCGCCTATGTCTCAGCGGCCAATGCAGGCAGCGATGTTTTGGAAAAACTGAAATCGAACCCGGATTATTTCGTCGTCCATACAAAAGGAGGAATGATTCAGTATTACGGACGTGACGCGACTGCGGGGGTCGATCATAAGGCAAAACAGCTCGTAGATCGAGGGACTGCCTCTTGGATGATCAGTTCAATCGAAGACCTTTGGGGCAACGAGCTCCGCTACTACTACGAAGAGGATGAATTTGGTCAGGAGATTCTGCTCTTGGATCGCGTCGATTATGCATTCTCCCCTGAAACGGATGCTCCTTTGTTTGGTGTCAAGTTAGTGTATGAAGAAAGGGAAGACCCCTTGCCCTCTGGGTTGTGGGGGAAGTCCATGGTTCTAGGTAGCCTCTTGGACGCTATTAGCGTCCGCAAGTATGCGAGCACAGGTCAATTTACGGAAATTAGCTCCTACGATCTTCAATACGATCGAAAACCTTCGGCAGAGGCTTTCGATCTGCTTTCATCCGTCTCGAATATCCGGGATGGGAAAACGCTGGAGCCTATTCTGATTGATTACACGTATGAAAATCAGAGTCTCCCCCGTGAAGACGGATCCTTCGGGAGGTATGGTGGGCGTTTCTTACCGGTTGCTGATAGCCGGGGGCCTTTCCTGTTGCACTTTAAGTTGGTAGAAAATGAGGTCAGAATTCAAAGCAAGGCATCTGACAACGAAGCCGTTCTGGTGGAAGACTTTACTTTTAATGCCGATGTTGAAAAACCTGCTGCAGTTTTAGCTGGTGATATCAACGCAGATGGTTTGAGTGATATCTACTATTACAACTACCAGAATGGTGTTCGTTTTGTCTCAAATGGAGTGTTGGCGAATAACCGCCTTGGCTGGGGTGATGGTCGGGCTGTAGGTGTAGAGAGTAGTTCTGTGACGGCTCAGCTAACTCCTGTTGATGTTGCCTTGTTTGATTTTAATGGAGACGGCTCAGATGAGCTGGTAGAGTTGCTCGCCTGGCAAGTAAATAATAAGTGGCATTATAAAATACAACTATCCAAGTTTATCAAGTCTATTGATGGAGGATGCTTTTTAAGACAAATTTTGCTTTTTGATTGTGGTAGTAGCATGTCATCGCCGTCTTCAGGCGCTCAGTATGAAGCCAAGTTGTTGTTCGCTGATGACAATGGAGACGGCTTGGACGATATTTTTATTCAGTCGAAGGCCGAAGATGGCAGATGGATGCTGCATTCGATTTTTGTAAACCGCTTTGCCCAAGTCTACGGCGATGATTCATCCTGTGAATTAGTAGATAATTTCGATAATTTTATCGCAACTGATATAGATTCTGGAGATTCAAAGTTTTCACAAACGCTTGTTTGGGATTGGAATGGTGATGGCTTGGCTGAAATCGTAATTGTTGAGCCTGCTAGCGGCCTGATCAATTTTGCGATTTACTCGCTGCGCATTGAAGACCGGGGTCTGTTAGATGTGAAGCAGGTTGATGCCGTAGGTCTTAATGCGTCAAATTTCCATACTCTATCAGTATTTCGAGCTACCAGTAAAAACGATGAATTACTTGTTGGATGGATGAAGAGGGTCGACGTTGGGATGCGGGACGTGCAGGTGAAATCTCATAACGTCCGGTTTCCGCGACCTATTTATAACGAAAACGGAGGTGAATGGATGAATGTGTATGGCATGCTTCAAGTCCTTGACGTTTCAGAAAGTTGCGAAAACGACTTTTCCGGTCCCGATCCCATCGCTACTTTCCCTTATGGGTTCTGTACTGGTTCTTTTAGCGCCGACGACTATGCAGAAAAGTATGGATTGAAGCAAAGTTCGGTGTCTGTTCATGTTTCTGAAGTGTCTTTTTCGTATGCTATTGTGCGCAATGGAGAGGTCGGCGCTTGGGCGAATGAGACTTGGCAAGCGCTTGAGGGCACGCAAATGCAAGCTCCCATCTCTGCTGGTAATGGTGAAATATTTGTTCCTTTTGAGAGGCCTTACGCTAGAAGCGGTTTCAAAACTCGCAAAATAAGCTTGTACTCTGCGGTAGATCGCTAAACTGAGTGAGGCGTGAGCCATTTGCATCGCTTTATCACTGACGATCAATGGGATAAAATCAGCGAGC